>Ga0102941_1000166_pt1 | contig 28281 bp, 19 predicted proteins | sample SalPonR2_C_D2_MG_FD_79281 | JGI IMG/M metagenome (GOLD analysis project Ga0102941, IMG submission 79281) | Salt pond soil microbial communities from South San Francisco under conditions of wetland restoration - Salt Pond MetaG R2_C_D2_MG | ecosystem: Environmental > Aquatic > Marine > Intertidal... | reverse complement strand
TTTATTTTATGCTCACTCATAACAGATAATTTATACTTTCTCAGTGGAGAATAAAAGTAGCGTCTACCACAGTAGAAAGGAACTACTACCCGAGGCAGAGCCTCGGGGAATTCTTTGATTAAAAAAATAAAACAGAAAATGAGGCCACTGAAAAAAGTTCAAATCATAGTAATCAAAATCGCAGTATTCTTATTTTCAGGGGCTTTTTCAAATTATCTCAAAATTTTATTAACATAGCAAAAATAGCTTTATTGTAGTACTTAATCATTATTAGAAATAGGATTAAAATTCATTTTAAAAGAATATTTTTTTATTGGTACAGTATATTGTTGTAATGGTGGATGAAATTTAGTTCCCATTCCAGATACTTGGTGATCAATATTTAAATATACTTTAGATTTTTTTTCCAGTTGAAATTTATATCTGGCCCGGGATAAATTTTCAATACTATAAGGGCGGGCACTGAAATTAAATACTTTATTACTTGTGATTTGCCAGCCTACTTTCTCATTATTTAATATAGTTGCCCATCTCACATCACTTCTATTTCCATAATCTCCAGGTAAAATATATGGTTCATCCATCTCATTTATTTTTTTGGAATAGACCCCAATTTTTGCATTCTTCTTACGTCCGGGATAGGAAGAATATGGTCCTCTTCCATACCATTTAATCTTATCAAAATAATTATTTAATACAGTAGCCAACCCAATTTTGGGTAATCTATCAGGTAACTTGCCATTAGGATTGATATTGTATTGAATACTGAACTGGCCATTTCCATTGAATTCAATTTTTGTATTTACTATAAAACTAACATTTGCAACCCCTTTCATTTTTTTATTGACTTCTATTATTGTTTTACCTGGATTAACTTTTGAAATTTCAGTTGAAGTACCTCGAGGATATAAACTATCAAATCCGGCTTTTCTCCATTGCTCTGCAATTTGCTTCTCTTCATTCAAAACCGGTGCTTTCCAAATATTAAATTTTATGGGTTCCTTTAAAAATTCTATATCTTTATATTTATAGGAGTCAATATAACCATTAGTCCTGTCTAGAACACATTTGAAAACTGGACTAGAAATGATGATAGATTTATCTTTTTCCATTATATTCAATTTATATTTGCCCTTACTTTTCATTTTATTTTTCGTAGAACCCGAATCGGGGGTGATTTGGAATTGCTCCCAGGCTATTTCGTGGTTATCTGGTAATAGTTCCCTTCGATTTTTAGTTTTAAAACTAAAATTTATAAAATACTCTTTCCCGGATTTAAAATTCATATTTTCCAATTCCAAATCTATTGTATCAGATTTATGAGGAGAGATCCGCAAAGCAAAATGATTTTTCCCGAGTTCCTTACCATTTTCAAGTATTTTATAGTGGAGAGCAGTCTGGCTTAAATTACGGAAGCTATAATCATTATGGATTACAAACTTACCTTCTGTTATATTAATTTTTTCAACCTGAAGAGGCTGGTAGGCTTTCTTTACCTGAAACAATTCCGGTTGCGCTGTGCCATCTGCATAGACTACTCCATCTGTCGCATTGGGTAATTTACCGATTCCATATCCTAAATAATTGCCTTTCTGTTTAGTATTATTGACTCTTAGCCAGAGTTCAGACGGCATAGGTTGATTTTGTTTTATTTTATTAATTTCCTGAAGACCTAAAGCTTTATCAAATATTCTTACTTCATCTATTAATGAATTTGAAAACCATTCAGTACCTAGACACCGTCCAATTGTTACAGGAGCTTTGCTATCATTGATAGTTCCTTTATATTTTTGGACTTTTTTCTTCTGTCCATCAATATATATCTTAATTCTGGCCCCATCATAGGTACCAGCGATATGGTGCCACTTCTTATTCCAGTCGGAGGGCAAAGCAGTTTTGACTGAAATTTCTTCTTTCCCAAATAAACCAAACTCGAGAGTATCCTTTGCTGTTTGTATTAAAGAATACTGTTCATTGCCTTTTGCGATTATTGGATTTATCCCCTGCCATTTACGCGGATATATCCAGGCACTTACGGTTATTGTAGAGGTTATATCCAGGGTAGGATCTTCGTATAATTCAACCCAGTCATCGTGTCCGGTTAGATCTAATGCTTTTCCAAATTTACCACTTGTTAATTTGGCTCCTCCCATTAAAGTACCATTGCTTCCAGAACTTGAATGGTCGCTAATAATCTTTCTTTTATGCATGAGGCCTTGATTTTTCCAGTCCCAGATAGCTCCTCCTGTTAGCCGACGATTATTTCTTATTAATTCAGTATAATGCATTAACTTACCCATACCATTTCCAAAAGCATGGCAATATTCATCCATAAAAGAGGGTCTGGGGTATTCCGCAGGATTAGAATCTATTTGTTGCAAATTTTTGACTGTAGGATAACGAGGGCCTACAATATCTTCAAAAGGTAATCTACCAGAATTGCCTCCATAGAGCCATCCTGCCCGTGTTGAGTCTATCTGTTTACCTTTTTTTACAACGGCCTCTAAATTTTTACCTGTACCTGCTTCATTACCAGCACTCCACACAACTATACTGGGATGATTCTTATCTCTTTGTACCATTCTTGTAACTCTATCAAGAAAAGCACCTTTCCAGTCTGGGTCCTCTGAAAGCTGCAAATTTGCATGGGATTCAATATTGGCTTCTTCTACAATATAGATTCCATATTCATCGCTTAGTTCTAGTAATTCAGGACTAGGTGGGTAATGGGAAGTTCTGATACAATTAATGTTATTATTCTTCATCATTTTTAAATCCTGATATATTAAACTATCAGGAATAGCTTTACCATAATTAGGATCATGTGGTATCCAATTTACTCCCCTGAGTTTGACAGATTTTCCATTTACATAAATTGCTTTTTCTCGTACTTCAACTTCCCTAAACCCAAATTTTTCTTTTACTATCTCTATCTCTTTACCTTCAGAATCATATATTTTTAATATTAAAGTGTAGAGATTAGGAAATTCAGCTGACCATTTTTCAGGACTTTTTATATTTTTACTGAAATCTAATTTTTTACTGGATTTAGAATCTATTTCGATCCCAGTCTTGAGAGGTAGATTACGAAATACTTCCCTTTCTTCACTAAATAAAGATGCTTTTACAGAGTAATTACTAACTTTTTTATGATTATTATCGAGAGTAAGATCTAACTTTAACATTCCATTTTCATAATCTTGGTCCAAATCAGTCTTCACAAATAAATCAGTGATATTAACTTGCGGTTTGGAATAGAGATAGACATTTCGAAAGATTCCACTTAATCTAATCATGTCCTGGCATTCAAGATAAGTACCATCTGAAAAACGATAGACCTTGACAGAAATTCGGTTTTCACCTTCTTTGAGATAGTCTGAAATATTGAATTCTGCCGGAGTCATGGAGCCCTGGTCGTAACCAACTTTTTTTCCATTGATCCAGAGTTTAAAAGCAGATTTAACTCCAGAAAAATGTAAATATATTTTCCTCTGATTCCAATCTTCAGGAATAGTAAAAACTTTATTGTAACAACCAACCGGATTATAATCATGAGGAATTTCTGGAGGATTCGAGCTAAAAGCATGGTCAACATTTCTATAATGTACTCGACCATAACCTTCAGTTTGCCAATTTGAGGGTACTTTAATTAAATCCCAATTACTATCATCATAATTGTCTTTATAAAAATTTTCAGGAACATCTTTGGGAGAAATCGACCAATTAAATTTCCACTTACAATTTAAAGTTTTATAATAAACTGACTTTTCTTGCTCAATTTTTTTGGCCTGTTTGGCATTTTCAAAAGGAATCAGCATTGTATGAGGAGCAAGCTGATTGATATTATATATTTTGGGATTTTCCCACATTTCACTATTTTTATTACTACTACCAAATAGTATGCTAAAAATTATTGTCAAAATTATTAGAATTTTCAATCTTGTTTTAATCATTATACCCCTCTTTGGTGATTTTAATAAAATTCACACTTAATTATCAAATTTTAGTAAGATATTATTCTTCTTAATATAGCAATATAGATTGAATCGTCTGATTTGTTTTTACTAAAGATTTAATGAAAAAGTAATATCAATTAATTTTCCTTTGATTTAATTTTATCTAGTTTATTTTTCAACTCACTGAGAACTTCAGGATATTTATCAGCAACATTATTTTTTTCGTTCATATCTTCTGTTATGTTAAATAATTGGGGTTTTGAACTCCGACCGGTTTTTAGATTTCTTACATATTTAGGTCCCTGACCCGGAGGGATATATTTCCACTGATTCGTCCTAAGAGCAAGATGTCCACCCAGGGCCTGTTCTACCAAATATTCACGTCCAGTATTATTTTTGCCAAGTAAAGTGGAGAGAATATCCTCACTATCCAGGGCTTCATCATTTTCTACTTGTATATCAAGTAGTTCAGCGAAGGAAGTCATTAGATCAACTTGACTGATCAATGCATCATTTTTCTGATTTGGTTTTATTTTCCTGGGCCATTTCATTAGAAAAGGAATTGTTGTTCCGCCTTCATAACTACTATATTTACCACTCTTCCAGGGACCTGAAATTTTATTCTTGTCAAAATTTTCTCGAGACTGGTCCTCATAACCATCATTTAAAACAGGACCATTATCACTCGTAAAAATAACAATGGTATTTTCAGTTAAATCCAATTCTTCCAATTTTTTAATCACCTCGCCCACACACCAATCTAATTCAGCAATCGCATCTCCTCTAGGTCCCAGATCTGTCTTACCAACAAATTTTTCATTCGGAGTTCTTGGAACATGAATATTGTGAAAAGAATAGTATAGGAAGAAAGGATTATTTTTATTTCGTTCAATAAAGGAACAGGCTTTATTTTTCAGTTTAAGCGCTCTTTCTTCATCATCCCAGCGAGCAGATTCAGCTCCATCCATATATCCAATTCGACTTATACCATTGATAATTGTTCCACTGTGTTGAGTATCAGCCTCCATTTTTAATAGTTCAGGATGGTTCAATCCAGTAGGTTCATCTCCAACTTTTTCTTGATAGCTAACTTTTAATGTATCATCTTTCTCCAGACCTACTACATGATGGTCTTTAACATAAACACAGGGAACCCTATCGCCAGTAGCAGGAATTATATAACTATAATTAAATCCTACTTCTGGTGGCCCCGGTTTTATCTTTTTATTCCAGTTTAAATCTCCCTCTCCTAATCCTAAATGCCACTTACCTACAATACCTGATTTATAATTGGCTTTATTTAATATATCCGGTAAAGTAGTTTTTTCTGGCTCAATGATCAGAGGCGCCTCTCCTGAGGCAATTCTAGCGTCTTCCCGGCGCCAGGGATATTCTCCTGTTAAAAGAGAGTATCGGGAAGGAGTACACGTAGCAGCAGTAGAATGAGCCCTTGTAAACTGAATTCCATTTTGAGCAATTTTATCAATATTGGGAGTCTCTACTTTTTCTGATTCATAACAGCTAATATCCCCATATCCGAGGTCATCAGCATACATCAGCAATATATTAGGAGGACGATCAGAATCTAAATTATTGTTTTTAGAACAACTAAAAAAAGAACTGGAGGTTAATACTGCTGAAGTCAAAGCAATTTTTTTTAGAAAATCTCGTCTTTGCATCCTGTTTACCTCCTAATAATTGATAAAATATATTGCTGTAACATGTACAGCATATTAATAGAAAGGAATAATTTCAAGGTAATATCCAAATGTTAGTTGAAATTTTTTCTGGAGAGGTTCATTTTTTCTCATTTTTTAGATATTTTGTTAATCTTTATCTTCTGTCTTTTGGACCATGTTTGATACTTTTTTCTGTAGTTGATCTCATTTTCTATAGCTATTCACTCTTCTCATCTATTCCTCACATTCAAGTAAAGCACTAGCTAACCATCTATTTCATCTGGGAGTTTTTCTCCCTTAGGGCTCTTTTTGGGGCAATAACTATCATTTCTCGTATAGTCTTTAATTAATCGATTGATATTTTTAATCGGATTTGTGGTGGAAAATGTACGATCAAACATAAGATTAAGTTCCAATCTATGCAGAGTCAAGGTTTCCTCCAATCTTTCTTCAATAGAATTAGCTGCTGACATATTTGTCTCTTTCAATTCGGATATCTCAAGTAGTTTGGATTTGGCTTCGGAGTATATTTCCTGGCTATAAGCAATATTTATCTCCTTTTTGTAATACTCCTGGTCGGATTCATTTAAATAACTAAGAATATTATCTCGCTTATGATACCTGCATTTTTGTATTAGAGTTTTATCTTTAACTGCTTTGCTAATACCTTTAGAACCGTCTATGACACATAATAAGCCAGAATAGTAATCAAATCCTTGTTCCTTTATTTTATCCAACATCTGAATAATAGTTCAATATTCCCATTTTGGTCTCGAAATTTTGTTGACTGAACCAATCTAAATCCTTGTATTTTGACTTATCTTTTGGTAGTTCCATCTGAAGAGGTATCCTGTTTTAATTAAACTTTTTATCTCATAGGATCCTCTCCATTTTTTATCTGAATTTCAACTAAAAATAATGTGACACCATTATCTTTCTTATTAATATTAACTTTTTATTCCGTCTACCAAAAATTATACAATTGCTGTATATATAGAATTACCATCTGATTAAAATCGTTTTGAACTCTGTGGATATTAAAGTAACAAACTCACCTCTGAAATGCAATAATGTATTTGGTGATCAGCCGTAATAATCACGCACATGTTGACCCACCTAAGTTTGAGATTTTAAAAGTAATGGGAGATAAAGGAATAGTTAAGATGATAATAGTTTGTTCGAAGAATCCCTACGGGGAAGAATTTGAAGGAATATATTTAATGCGAAATAATGTAACCTACTTTAGTGTTGATAATAGAAAAAAACTAATTAAAGTAAGGGAGGTTTACACACTTTTTCTTACAGACCCAAATATATAGATAGGGACACATTGACTAGCGCCCCTATTATTATCTATAAGATATTATATAATAATTCAGAATCTACCCTGTCCTCCCCCTTCAATTTCTCCTTCTCCTTGTTGGTCACCGTTCGGACGATCTCTTCTTTTTTTCCTATAATTATTTATATTATATCGAAGAGTCAAAGTGACAGTTGGAGCGGCTCTACTAAATCGACCCCTGGTAGAAAATCCTTTTCCAGACGATTCAAATTCCCATTGCCCGGTATCAAAAATATCTCTTATCTGTAATATACCAGTCAGAGTATTCTCAAGGAAATTTCTCCTGATAGAGGCATTAGTAGCATAAAAAGCCTCTCTTTCACCCTGCGTTGTTATGGACGGGCTATTATAAAACTGATTAATCTGAAGTTTTGTTGAATTCCAAAAAGTAAAAGTTGTATTCATCCTCGCAGTCCAATTAAAACTTTCCCTCTCAATATTATTATATTCATCAGAACCCTCAATAAAATATTGATAAACATTTCCAGACAAATTTAGATTCCACCATTTATATAGATTAAGATTAAACATAATTTCAGCTCCTAGATCAAAATCCTTTCCAATATTATCAACAGTGTGCAAAATTACATTGTTTTTATCTTTATAAGATGATTGTACTCTATCAATTTTATTATGAGTAACTCGATAATAGGTCTGAAAAGAAAATAAATTTTGGTCAAAATTCTTTTTGTAGCCTAATTCATAAGAATCTATATATTGTGGTTTCAGGTCAGGATTTCCTTTGCGAACATTGTATTGATTTACCCATTGGATAAAAGGTTCCATATACCAGGATCTGGGCCTTCTAATTCTTTTTGAATAGCTTGCCATAACTTGTTGTCCTTCAGTAATATCATAGGAAGTATGTAGTGTAGGAAATATATCAGGACGACTTATTGTAAATGTAGAAGTATCAGATTGAATTGAACGGTGTGTATATTCCCCTCTCAGTCCTAATTGATACCCGAATCCATCATACTCAGAGGAATAGGTTGAATATATACCGTGTATATTCCTTATATAACTCATTTCTCGAATTGCTTCTTGTTGAAAGTTATTGGTCTCCTGACTATATACATATCTTTCATTCGATTCAGATGCATCTCTAACTCTACTTTGTAACCCTGCTTCTAACGTCTTCTGTTTGCTAAAAGGTAAAGTATAATCAAGCTTAAATTCTGCTCCCTTAGATGGTCCACCTTCATTATTCTTTTCCCCATAAATGATTTTATTATTATCAACATGTTTTTGTATTTCTTCACGGTCCCCTTCTCTAGCAGAAAGATGTAAATAACTCTTTAGTTTATGGTCTTCTTTTTTAAAATCATGGGTATAATTCAAATCTGCAGAATAAGACCTGCCCCAATTATTCCCATCTTCTATATCTCTATATGTTTTAGAATTTAGTGTATCTTTGCTGGTTCCTGTTTCAATAATCGTGGTCCTACTAAAGGTTCCTTTACTTGAATCTGCATCTTTTCTGTAACCAGTTCCTATCTCTAGAGACACCGTATTATTTGTATCAGGTAAATATTCAAGAGTCCCACTTATATCATAATCCATTTCATCTTCATTTCTTTCTCCATAAGAATGTATATAAGTAGTTGTGTCTCCAACTTGGGTTGTATTCCACCTTTCCCCTGATCCTGGATGTGGTTCTGATTCATAACTCATATTTAAAGTCGCATTAAATTTGTTTTTTCTATAATTAAGCAAGGCCTCGCCACTATATCTGCTGTAGGATCCTCCACTGAGATTCACCATTCCATTAAAGCCATCCCTCCTTTCCTTTTTTAAAATAACATTAATTATACCTGCTTCTCCCGAAGGATCATATTTGGCTGAGGGATTAGTAATAATTTCTATACTTTGGATTCTAGTCGCAGGTATATGTTGCAAAGCTTGATTACCTTCAAAAGGAGTCGGTTTACCATTTACAAGAACTTTAAAACTAGAGCTACCTCTGAGCTGAACATTGCCTTCACTATCAGTGGTTATTGAAGGAGCGTTTTTTAGAATATCAGTTGCGGAACCTGAAATAGAAGATTGTTGTCTGTTAACATTGATCACTTTTTTGTCAATCTGGTAATCCATTGAAATATTTTCAGCGGTTACTTCTACCCCTTCTCCTGTTAAGGTTGTCCTTGCCAACAATATTTGGCCTAACTGAATTCGATTTTCCCCGCCAGAAGCATCAATTTTAAGAGTATCGGCTTTATAGCCCATATAATCTACTTTTAAATTATATTGTCCTTGAGAAATTTGTCTTAATACAAAACTTCCTGTTGAATCAGTAACAGTACCATCTATCTGTTCCCAATTTTGCTGGTTGTATAAAACTACATTTGAATATTGAAGTGGCCTGTTGCTGACCGAATCAATTACTTCTCCTGAAATGGAAGTGGCCTGGATTGTAGTACTGAAAATAATTGGGATAACTAATATTATTAGTAAAATTTTCTTTTTCACGTTTTCTCCTCTATTAATATGAAGGTAGATCACTTAGATTTCTATCCTATTTTGACTAATACAAATTATTTTATAATTAAATCAATAAAAAGTCCAAAATTGTAAACAAATTGTGAATATACTGTAATCTATATTCATATTTTATTAACATTTAATATTTCCTATCATAACTATCCCGCAAAAGATCTTTCAAGAAAATTATTTTTTCAACTATTTGCCTCAGCTTCAACACTTTAAGTAGAAAATATCTTAAAAACTGGTAATAAGTAAAATATAAATTATCCCCCGATATTTTGAAAAAAGCCAGATTAGTTATTTGCAATATTTAGCAAGGGATGGCTTATAAAGGTTTTTAAGTTAATCGCCAAAAATTAGATTGGAATATATCAAGATTATACCGGGCAAAGTCAAATATTTTCTATTGCTCTCATATTATAATTAAATTTAATAATATTTTAAAGTAGCCAAAAACAAATACTTTTCAAATTTTTATGGTCTATTTGGAATAATTCGAAACTAAGTTCCTCTGACCAAACAGTATTAGTAAATAAAGGAAAAATTACTTACATAAAAAATACGTTACTCTCCTTGGATAAATAAGAAGAGAAGGTTGTAAGTGGATATTTATAGATTGAATACTTTTGTCATTTAAAAATTTTTGCTGCAGAATTTTGATACTAACTTTAATAAATATTTCACCCTCCAAATAGTGATAAAACTGCTTGGGGGGAAGAATTTGCCTGTGTCAGTGCTGTTAGTGCAGTTTCCTGCCTGATTTTAAGTTGTGATAATTTCATTTGTTCTTGAGCCAGATCTGCATCTTCAATACTACTCCTAACCGCTTCTGTATTTGTAGAAGCGCTTGTTAACATATTTTCTTTAGACTGAAGACGCGTCTTATATTGACCTACATTTTGGATATTACTAGCCAGCTTATCGATTGCTTTTGATGTAGTAGAGATAGCAGAACTTGCTCCATTTTGAGTAGTAAGGTTAAGATTATTCAGGTTTAAGGCAGCAGAATCGGCACTACTAAGTGAAACCTTTAATTCATCCTGGGCTCTTTCCCCTGTGTGAAATTTACCTTCAAAACCACCATTTATAAGATTTTTACCATTAAAAGTGGTTTCATCAACAATATCATCCACTTCACTGATCATAGCGTTTACCTGTTCATCAATCGCACTTCTCTGAGAACTAGATAATGAATAATCTGCAGCCTGAGTTGCTTTCTCTTTAATTGTTTGCAACATATCCATTATATTCTTATACCCATCTTCAGCAACATTTAAAATATTTTGAGCATTTTTTACATTATGCAGAGCCATATCCAATCCCCGTTTCCTGCTCTCCAATTTTGTTGCTAGATGATATCCAGCAGGATCCTCTGCAGCACTGTTTATTCTTTTCCCCGTTGCAATTCTATTCTGATGAATATTAAGCTTTTCATTAACTTGTTTTAACGCAGACAAAGATTTTAAAGCCTGAATATTTGAGTTTATTCTTGTTAGACTCATAATTACACCAATTTTAATTTAATTACCCTAAAATGATAAATTCATTATCATTTATTTTTTCCCGTCAGGGACTCCCCTAATCTACAGGATCATAATCAATAATTCCTTTTGGCTCAAAATCATCCATGACTCTAAAAATCATGTTTCCCCAAAGTGATAATAGAAATCTCTAATATTATCATCTTAAAATATATATTCGAAAAAGCCATAAACACTCCAACTAAATGGAGAAATGCCTTCCTATACAATTTTATTGTCGAAAGACTTTAACGGGTGTTTAACTAAATTATTAGCTTTCAAAAATAAAACTAAGTATAAAAACTTATAGTTGACTGTATATCAGATTTTTATACAATTTAACTCAATGAACTAGAATAATATTGGATATTTCCAGATTAATTCTATCAAATAAATTTTAGATCAAATTAATCAAAAATAATTAATTTTTGATATAAAGTATCATAATCTTTTATTTTGATAAAAAATTAAGGCCTATTTTTTATATACAATTTATTTTACTACTAAAATAAAATTTTCGAACAAATATAATAAAAAATCATCAATCTTCGATAAAATATAAATACTATTATCTACCCGTTCAAAAGTAATTAAGCAAACTTGAAAAATTCATTTTACCTACTCTGTCCTGCCTTATAATTCTACAATACCAACAGCAATATTTTCAGCAGATTCCAGAATGTTTTTGGGATGAAAAGAACCTCATGATTACCTATGAAATTATTTATCCCGATTTTAATATACCTGAAAAATTCATTATCTTTTCCCTTGGGGATCTCTAGCGAGGCATTTTTCACCCCAGGGCCCATGGGGTTACCTTAAAATTATTCATAACCATACCCCAAAGGTCACCAAGGTCACTTAGGACTCCTAGGGGGATCCTTCGGAAAAACTGAGTTTTTATAGAAAAGAGTATTTAAAAGAATATAAAATATATTCTTAACCTATCATTTTAAAATGGTTATGAATAATTAAGGTATAAACTAAAAATGAGATTTTACAGATAACAGAAGTGATCTATTATAATTTTAATGAGTTTAAATCTTAAAGAATCACGAATAATCCAAGTCGAGTCATTTTTACACAATTATTTTATTAATAATGAGTTATTAGTCAAAAATTCAAATATACTGTTGACAATTCACAGAAATAACGGTATTATAAAGAGAAGGGGAGTTAGTTATTTTTAATTCAAATCATTAAATTTTATGGAAAAAAAGGTGGAAAAGGAAGAAGGGAAAATATTTACTATTGGTGAGCTAAAATTTAACAGCTACGAATTAACTGTCGAAATTGGAGAAGATAAGTTTGAATTACCATCCAAGGATTTTGATTTGTTACATTATCTTGCCTCAAATCCTGATCAAGTATTCACAAGAGAGGAACTTTTAAATATTTTCTGGGAAGAAGATGATTTTGTTTTTGATAGATTAATTGATGTTCACATTAACAGAATTAAACAAAAATTAGATTGTTCCAGAAAATTAATTGAATCTGTAATTGGTGGATATAAATTCATAGGAAATTAAATATCCGTTAAAGCATCTTATTGTATATATGGTTTTTGCATAGAATCACCCTATTTTGCCTAATGTTCCTAACAGAATAAACGTTACTCAAGACAGTGATCATCTCATTTTAGCAATAATTATCTATAAATTTTAAGACATTATACCGGTAACAATCATACCTATCAATAATGATTCTATTAAATGTTTGATCACACCGTAAAAAGTGACTGTTACCTCATTTAAAGAAATTTAGATAACTATATAAATGATTGTTACGTAGTAAGTCTAATGGAGCGTCCCGCTAGGGTCATCAGACTTCTTCTTATCAGAAAGATTTCCAGGAAACCTGGCGAGGGAGTTGAAGGATGGTTATTTTGTTAGTTTGGAGTATGGATCAAATTTGTTAAGATGGTAACAAAACCACTTTTACTAAGACCATCCTACAAAATAATTTCACCTCTTCTTCGCCCCCTTTATCCTGAGTCCCTGTTAAAACGGTCAGAATGATGGTATTTTCTACTTTTTTAGGGTGATACCAAATAAGAATTTCACTCGGACATAAATTTATATATAGTCTTTGAAGTAAATTTTTCTCCGGGTCTTAAAACAGTCGAAGGAAAATTATCATGATGAGGTGAATCAGGATAATGTTGAGTTTCAAGACATAAGCCTGAATTTTTAGGATAGGGCTTGCCAGATTTGCCTACAATTGAACTATCTAAAAAATTTCCTGTATAAAATTGCATTCCAGGTTGAGTTGTATGAACTTGCATTTTCCTACCAGAACTATCTTCTTTCAAAGTCGCTACTTTTGCGAGACCTTCCCCATTTTTCTTTAATACCCAGTTATGATCATAACCTCCAGCATCTTCCAATTGCTTATAATCAGTGTCTATATCTTTACCAATTTTTTTGAAATCGCGAAAATCCATCGGAGTTCCTGTGACACTTCTTATTTCTCCGGTAGGTATCAAATTTTTATTGGCAGGTGTGAATTTTTTAGCCTGTATTCTAATTTTATGATCTAAAATACTCTGATTGCCTTCTCCAGCCAAATTGAAATAACTATGATTTGTCAAATTAAGAATTGTGGGCTTATTTGTCTTAGCCTGATATGAAATTGAGATTTCATTATTATTGGTTAGTATATAAGTTACAGTAACATTTAATTTACCTGGATAACCCTGTTCACCATCTTCACTAACATACTTTAATTGAACTCCTTTTCCATTTTTTCTACTCACTTTTTTACCCTTCCAAACTACATCATCAAACCCTTTTGTTCCCCCATGAATATGATTTGAACCTGTATTAGTAGGCAATTTATATTTTTTTCCATCCAGAGTAAACTCGCCGTTTTTGATCCTATTAGCAAATCTTCCAATTATAGCACCAAAATTTGCATTGTCATTGAGATAGTCTTTCAAATTATCATATCCTAAAACAACATCATCAAGATTACCATTTTTATCAGGGACTTTTGCGGATACTAATATTCCGCCATATTCGATTATCTTTATTTCCATTCCTTGAGAGTTTTCTACTGTGAACGAATTTACAACTTCACCATCAGACATCTCCCCGAACTTCTCCTTCTGGATGCTAATCTTTGAGCTCTCCTTTTGAGCACAGAATCCCAAAAGTCCTACTAAAGCAACTATTAAATACAATTTAATTAACTTCATTATAATCCTCCCGATTTAATAATTATAAATTCACTCAAATTCAATATAGTAGAGTTAACTTATGATATCAACTATTTACTTGGCTTATTTAAAAAAAAATTGGACATATCATAATATTTATTAGGAACAATTAACAGTGGAAATCAATAAAATTATGTATATGGTTAATGTAATTATGTATCAAAATTATTTTTTTATTGAACATACATAATTTTTTTTATAAGTTATTAGCGTAATCGTTAACGGAGATTTGAGTTCTATGGCTAAAACACTCAAAGAAATTGCCGAAATGGCAGATGTTTCAGTTGGAACAGTAGATAGAGTTATTCATGATCGTGGCGAAGTTGCCGAAGATACTAAACAAAAAATCAAAAAGATATTAGAAAAGGTTGATTATAGCCCTAATTTAATTGCTAAAACTCTATCTTCTAAGGAAGTTACAACTTTCGGTGTACTAATGCCAAAACTTTCCCAGGATTCAAATTACTGGAAGTTACCTGCCCAGGGCATAAAGTATGCTGCAGATGAATTGGATAGATATAAAATTAATATCTCTAATTACTATTATGATAAATATTCCGAAAGTTCTTTCCAGGAACAATGTGAAAATATATTATCAGATCTATCCTCATTAGATGGTTTATTAATTGCTCCTAATTTATCTAAGCCAGCAGAAAATTTTGTGCAAAAGCTACCCGATGACTTCCCTTTTGTAATCTTCGATTCAGATATATCTACCGATAAAAAGCTTTCTTTCATCGGGCAGGATCCTTTTCAGAGTGGTAAATTAGCCGGAAAATTAATGAATCTATTAATAAATAATACCGGTCATATTGGTATAGTTAGAATTCTTCCAGAAGATTATCATCTAGATACTAGAATTCAGGGATTCTTCTCCTACTATAAGAACATTACAAATGTTGAATTAGAAACTCACCAAGCAGACCTCCACTCCAGCAAAGATATTGTAGCTAAAATAACAAAGAAAATAGTTGAAAATAACAAAGTTATAAAAGGATTATTTGTACCTAATGCTCATACCCATGAGGTCGCTGAGTATATTGCTAATAATTGTTATGATAGAAAAATATTTTTAATCGGATACGATATGATACAACCAAACATCAAATATTTAAAAGATGGGGTGATAGATTTCTTACTTAATCAACGTCCAATTAACCAGGGGTATTTAGGTATTAATACTCTATTTAGAAACATTTTATTAGAGGAATCTATTGTAGATGAAATTGATATACCTACTGATATCATTACTCAGGAAAATATTGATAACTATCAAAGGTATATTGATATAATGAATTAACTATAGATAGAAACAAACCTTTATCATTATTTTTAGTATAGTTAATTCACCTTAAAAGAAACATAGGTTCTCAGTTTTTTAGTGTTAATAATAACTTTACAGTAAATATAATTTGGAGGTATAAATGTATAGTATAGGTTTAGATTATGGGACCAATTCAGTACGGAGCGTAATAATAAATATAGAGACTGGCGAAGAAGTAGGAAAAGATAGCTGGATCTATGAATCAGGAGAAAAGGGAGTTATATTAGATAAGCAAAAAGATAATCTAGCCCGCCAAAATCCTGCTGATTATATAAAAGGGTTGGAGATAACTATCACAAATGCCCTTGAAAAAGCAGAAAAACAGGATGAAAATTTCACCCGGGACAAAGTCATTGGCATAGGAACTGCAACTACTGGATCTACTCCCCTACCAATTGATGAAAATGGTACTCCTTTGGCTATGCATCCGGAATACAAAAACAATCCTAATGCTCACGCCTGGCTTTGGAAAGATCATACTGCAGTGGCTGAAGCAGAGGAAATTACAGAAAAGGCCCAGGAAAATTATCCCGAATATGTCTCCAAATGCGGTAATAATTATTCTTCGGAATGGTTTTTTAGTAAAATACTGCACTGTCTCAGAATAGATCCTGAAGTTTTTGATGCTGCCAAAACCTGGATTGAATTATGTGATTTTGTACCAGCTGTATTGGCTGATAAAACCGAGCCAAATAAAATAGTCAGAAGCAGATGTGCAGCTGGACACAAAGCGATGTACAATACTGAGTGGGGTGGATTACCCTCAAAAGATTTTCTTGCGTCACTTGATCCAAAACTAGCCGACCTACGTGACGATCTCTATGAAGAAACTTATACATCCGACCAAGAAGTTGGTAAATTGTCTCAAAAATGGGCTGACAAACTGGGTCTATCCACTGACGTTTCTGTAGCAGTAGGAGCATTTGATTCACATTTAGGTGCTGTGGGAGCTGGAGTACATGAAAACAAACTCATTAAAATCATCGGTACCAGTACATGCGATATCATGGTGGCAAAGGACCTAAAAGAAGACATACCCGGAATTGCTGGAGCAGTTGATGGGTCAGTAATACCTGGCTATATTGGGTTGGAAGCCGGCCAGTCAGCAGTAGGAGATATTTTTAATTGGTTTGTTAATCAGATAAATCCAGGGTCTGAAAAACAAATTTCTCATGAAAAGCTCACCAAAGAAGCCAAAAAAATAGAACCAGGTGAATCCGGATTACTCGCCTTAGATTGGAATAACGGAAATAGGACTATTCTGGTTGATCAACGTTTGACAGGATTACTAGTTGGGCAAACTTTACATACTACTCCTGCAGAAATTTATCGTGCTTTGGTTGAAGCAACTGCTTTTGGTGCTCTTGCAATAATTAATCGTTTTGAGGATTATGGTGTAGAAATTAACGAAATAATTAATGCTGGTGGCGTCTCACAAAAAAATGAATTGTTGATGCAGATTTACGCTGATGTTACAGGAGTAGAAATGAAGATAACCGAATCTTCTGAGACCTGTGCACTTGGGGGAGCGATCTCAGCTGCAGTAGCAAACGGTGAATACGACAATTTCGAAGCAATGCAAGACAAAGTCTGTGAGACTTCTAAGAAAAGTTACGAGCCGATCCCAGAAAATCATGAGACTTATCAAAAATTATTTGACCTATATATGCAATTACATGATTCTTTTGGTACGGAAGGTGAAGCAGACTTACAAAATGTCATGAAAGACCTTCTTGAAATTAAAGAAGCAAGGAGGAATAATTGATGTATGAAGAAATGAAACAGAGGGTATATCAGGCTAATAAATCTCTTAAAGATTACGATCTAATTATATTTAGCTGGGGTAATGTGAGTGAAATAGATAGAGAAAATAATATAATAGCCATTAAACCGAGTGGAGTACCCTATGATGAATTGACCCCGGAAAAAATAGTCTTAGTTGATCTAGACGGGAATATTGTAGAGGGTGAACTAAAGCCCTCGTCAGATACTGAAACTCATCTTGAATTATATAAAAATTTTGAGGAAATAGGAGGAATCTGTCATACTCATTCTACTCATGCCACGATGTGGGCTCAAGCCTGTCAGGAAATTCCCTGTCTGGGCACTACTCATGCTGATCATTTTTACGGAAATATTCCAGTTACTGAAAGAATGGAGAAAAACGATATAGAACAAAATTATGAAAAGCAAACGGGAAAATACATTGTAAGAGAATTTCAAGATAAAAAGCCTATGTATATGCCCGCTGTTCTGGTTGCAAATCATGGACCTTTTGTCTGGGGTAATTCAGCACATAAGGCTGTTAAAAATTCTGTTGTACTTGAGGAATTGGCAAAAATGGCTCAAGGGGCCTTAAATATTAATAGTGGCATTGGAGAAATCAGTCAGGAACTTTTGGATAAGCACTTTTTACGCAAGCATGGTGAAGAGGCCTACTATGGACAGAATTAACTAGATTAGATATTACTCAAATTTAACCAAAAAAGAATCCATTTTGACTTTTAATTTTTCTCGGAAATTAAATGCTTAAAGGATTTAGCAGTAAATGTTCAATTTTACAGAAACAAACAGATAATTTACAGATATTTTAAATAAGGATAATTAATTATAATTGAGTCCACTGATAAAAGGGGAAATACCGCTATGATGAAACCATCCCTAGTTAAATCTTTAGTAAGGGAGATGAAGGATGTATTTGGTATTTCATCATATCTAGTTCTACTCCCCCATCCAAGGTCTTCTCACCGGAAACCTACAGTGAAAGCGGGCCTGGTGAAATACTTATCATGGCGTTATACCGAATTAATGTTAGTGGATTCATTATTAAATATAATTTTAAAATGAAGGATAAAATATGGTTGATTTAAAACAATTTGAAGTTTGGTTTTTGACCGGTAGTCAGCCTCTTTATGGTCAAGAGGTGCTGGACCAAGTTGACGAACATTCAAAAAAGATAGCCCAAGCATTAGATGACTCTGAAAACATTTCAGTGAATATTAAATTTAAACCTGTTTTAAGTTCACAGGATAAGGTAAAAAACGTATTCAGAGAGGCTAATGCCAAAGAGAATTGTGTTGGTGTGATTACATGGATGCACACTTTTTCTCCTGCTCAGATGTGGATACCGGGTTTGAAAATACTAGAAAAACCTATTCTACATCTGCATACACAATTCAATAAGAACATACCTTATGACTCCATTGACATGGATTTTATGAACTTAAATCAATCTGCTCACGGAGGCAGAGAATATGGATTCATGCTAAGTAGAATAAGGAAGGATAGAAAGGTAGTCGTTGGTCACTGGAAAGAAGATACAGTTCAAAAAAGGATCGATACATGGGCCCGAGCTGCAAGTGCCTGGTACGACTGGCAGGAAATGAAAGTGGTACGTTTTGGTGATAATATGAGAAATGTAGCTGTTACAGAAGGAGATAAAGTTGAAGCAAATATTGAATTTGGATTTTCTGTTCCCGGTTATGGGATAGGTGATCTAGTTGAAAGAGTAGAAGCAGTCTCCGAATCTGAGATTAAAAATATGTTGTCAGAATATGAGAACCAATATAATGTTACCACTGATAATGAACTAGCTGTTAAAGAAGCAGCACGGGTTGAATTGGGAATGAGAAATTTCCTCCAGGGAGAAGATATTAAAGCTTTTACAACAAATTTTGAGAATTTAACCGGTTTAAGACATCTTCCGGGATTAGCAGTACAAAGATTAATGGCAGATGGCTACGGTTTTGGTGCTGAAGGTGATTGGAAAACAGCCGCCTTATTAAGAGCGATGAAAGTAATGTCAGCAGGATTAGAAGGTGGAACATCTTTTATGGAAGATTACACTTATGATCTTGAGCCAAATGATATGAAAGTTCTTGGAGCACATATGTTAGAAGTCTGCCCCAGTCTGGCCGATGAGACTCCAGAATTAAATGTTTATCCTCTTGATATTGGTGGAAAAGAAAATCCAGCTCGATTGATTTTTAATACTTCGCGAGGAAGCGCAATAAGAGCAACAATCATGGATATGGGAAATAGATTTCGGATGGTCATGAATACCTGTGAAGTTGTCGAGCCAGAAAAAGCATTTCCAAACCTACCTGTAGCACGTGTACTCTGGAAACCTGAACCAGATCTTGAAACTTCTGCAGCAGCCTGGATACACGCTGGTGGTACACATCATAATAGTTTTAGTATGGCCTTGACTAAAGAACATTTGGAAGATTTTGCTACTATCGCCGATATAGAAGCTCTTACTATCGACGAAGATACAGAGATCAAACAATTCAAAAAAGAATTGAAATGGAATGAAATGTATTATTCTTCCCAAAATATATGATATTTCAGTATTTAAGGTTGTATATTCTGCCTTGAAATATTTCTAAGATTTTTAATCACCCTCAAGTTAGATTTAATTAGCCCCCTGAAAAAGGGGGCTAATTTTTTGAATTAGTAAAGAGTAAAAAAATTTATATTTTATCTTGATATTATTTTACATCGGAAAAATTTATCAAGATCTATTTTTCCCCTTCCAGGCCGCCCCGGAATCCTACGGGGTCTAGAGAAAGATTCCAGGGGAATCTTTCCCGCCCCAACGGTCACTTAGCTCACAACGGTCACCAGGGACTTCGATGAAGACTCCCAAGTAGGATCCCCAGGGGAAATGGGATGAATAAGCCCCCGGAATTAACCTAGAATTATTCTAACTTTAAAAACTGAATTTTCATTAAAAATGATAATTAAGATATTTAAATTAATTAGTTCAACCTACCTATTTAAATTGTTATGAATAATCTAGGTACAATTAAATCCTGCGTTAGATTCTCTATTATTTTGGAGATTCAGGAAACCAAATTCGCATAGAACCAGGAGTCCGATTTGACCAGACATAATATGGAACTGCTCTAAATTGATATTGTGTCTGTCCTGTCACAGTTTGTAAACTGTCTTGAACTGGTAATTGACCTTTTATACTCCTGACTCCCTGTAAAAGTTCAGCTTTATACTGAGATGTTAATTGCAGATCATCTGGAATTCTATAATTAAAAACGCTAGTTTTATTATCAACCTCTTCGGCGCAATAAACAACCGGACCTTTTTCCAGAGCAAGTTTGCCACTATCGGCTTTTACTTTTTTATGAGCCTGCACCTGACGTATGGGCATAGGAAACTTTACTTTAATTTGGTCACCTTTTTCCCATTTTCTACCCAGAGTTATATAACCTTTGTTCACTGAGTACTCCGCCTCCTCACCATTTATGGTTACTTGAACTGATTTATCAGACTTAGTTTGATACCGGTACAAATCACTAGGAACAGGCTGATTGCGAACCCAGCCAGGCAAACGAATCTTTAGTGTAAATTGAGTGGGCTTCTCAGGCGTTAAACTGAAATTCACATTCTTATCCCAGGGATAATTTGTTTTTTGATTGATCACTACAGAATTATTATTAATTTGAAATTTACTTTTATTAGAGGTAAAAAGATTGGCAAAGATCACATCATTATTTTTTGAATACACATATTTGGGGATCGAAGGAATAAAACGCATCAGATTGGTAGGACAGCAGGAACAATCAAACCAGGGTTTCCGTGTGATACTTCCTTTATTAAATTTATAGGAGCTATCAGCTTCCAGTGGATTAGGATAAAAGAATTTAGTACCCTCTAAAGATAACCCTGATAGTAAGCCATTATAAAGTGATCTTTCTATAATATCAAAGTATTTACCTTTGCCTGTGGCCTGAAACATTTTATAATTCCACATAACCAATCCAATTGCTGCACATGTTTCAGCATAGGCACTTAGATTGGGCAATTCATAATTTTTACCAAATGATTCTCCCTCATGCTTTGCACCTATTCCCCCAGTCAGATATAATTTTTTTGAGACAATATTTTGCCACAGGTCTTTTGTTGCTTCCCAATATTTTTGATTATTTTTCAACACTGCAATGTCTGTCATTGCTTCATACATATAGACTGCTCTGACAGCGTGTCCAACTGCTTCATCCTGGACTATGACAGATTTATGATCCTGGCTATATGGCCCGTAGAGTTCATGTGTAGTAGAATCTCCTCTCCACTCCAAAAAGTTCATTGCTAAATCCAGATACTTTTCTTTTTCAGTAATCTTATAAAGCCGAATCAATCCCGATTCTATGATTTGATGTCCGGGGGGTATCTCATTTTTATCTTCTCCAAAAACCTTACAAATTAAGTCAGCATTTTGGGTTGCAATAGAGAGCAAATTAGTTTTCCCAGTAGCCTGGTAGTGGGCTGCAGCAGCATGGTATAAATGTCCAGCATTATATAACTCATGGCTAAAGCTGAGATTTTCCCAGCGTCCACCTGGAGGACACCATTCTGCCGGCGGATTCTGTGGATCCACAGTTTTCCAGGTGGTTAAATAACCGTCACTTTCCTGACCAATTTCAATAATGGATATGACCGAATCCAAATATGAGGCTAAAGAAGTGTCATACTCATTCATCAAGGAATAAGAGGCACCTTCGAGTACTTTGTAAACATCAGAATCATCAAAAGGCATCTTTCCCTTAATAGGGCCCTCTTTTTTACCACCGGCAATCAAAAAATTATCCAATCTTCCCTTTTGTTCACACTTCTGAAATCCATACTCAATAGTTGTATCCTGGACTGTCTGAATTCTATCTTTTAATAATGATTCTTTCATCTGTATATTTTCTTGCTTAACTGGTTCTATTCTATAGCCGTCAGCAATCTGATTTGAACTGTTCTGTGAACAGGAAATAAATACAAGCAAAGCCAAAAATATAGTTATATAGATTAGCAAATTACTTATTTTTTTCATGTTAGGTTCTCCTTTTTTGGACCAAACCTAAATATTAAACTATTTAATTTATTTGCTTCCACCTTCAGAAAGATACCTGTTATAGGACGATTTCAATTAAACGCAACTTAACACAAGTTTTCGGTATTTCTAACTCTGTATGATTTATATTCTAAATTATGATAAATTATAAAATTTCCTTTTAATTGTCCTAATAACCGATTTATGACAAAATTGCTCAAAACCAAGCAAAATACAAACTATTTTTCCTTTTTCAGTTTTCCTTTTTTTATCAGCTTCAATTTTTAATCTTTAATCTAGGATAAACGCAACTTAACATAAGTCTCTATTATCGCATTGATCAAAATTTTTAGGTTTATTATAATATTTATTAGTAAAATAATTTTTCATTGTTTTAGTAACCGACTTATGTCAAGACCTTTCAACCTTAACCTGAAACTTAACCTAATTTCCTTTCTCCCTTTTCCTTTTTCCGCTTTCCTGTTTCCGTATTATAAATTCTTAATTCAAAATTAATATAAGGTTAAGGTTAAGACTAAATACTAAACCTGAGCCTCAACCTTAACCTTAATATCATATCTATTTTACTTCAACTCTAACAACAGATTTAGGAGGAAGATTGACAGTTACTTCATTATCATCTATATCAACATCAGAAAAATCTTCGAGAGTTACGTTTTCTTTCTGGTCAAATTTATTGTAGGAATTAACTTTATCTGCTGTGATAATTCCTCCGTCAACAAACTCACAATCTTCTTTACCTTTTAATGTGTAAATTACCTGGTTACTTTCTTCAGGTTTGAAATTGGAGAGGGTAATATTGATGTTTCCGTCCTCATTAATAGAAGCAGAACTGGTGATAGCCTGTGTTTGTTTACCACCGTGTACCCATTTTTCAAAATCTTTTATAGCAGGTATTAATTTTGCTCCCTGGTGTTCTTTGTACATCTTAAAAACGTAATAAGTTGGTGTTTTGACAACTTCTTCATCCTTGGTCAATAACAGAGCCTGCAATACATTGACTGTCTGAGCTAAATTAGCCATTTTTACAACATCAGATTTTTGATTGAATATATTCAAACTTGCTGAGGCAGTCATTGCATCTCTAAGACTATTTTGCTGGTAAAGGAAAGCAGGATTTGTGCCTTCTTTAACATCAAACCAATTTCCCCATTCGTCAACCACTAGATCAATATCTGCTTCCGGAACATGTTCATTAATAATTTCCATATTTTTGTTAATAAGTTCTTCTAATCTTAGAGATTTTTTTATAGTAGTAAAATATTCATCCATATTAAAGTCTGTTGCAGAGCCTTTATTCTGCCAGTTATGAGTGATTGTATAATAGTGTAAAGAATATCCATCAAAAAGATGTGAGCCCCCATATTTTTTGACATTCTTCATAAATTCTCTGGTCCAGTCAAGGTTGAAGCCACCCGGCCCCACAGCGACTTTATAAATAGGTTTATCGGGGTAACTTCTCATGTAAGTAGAATATCTAGACATTTTCCTATAATATTGCGTAGGATCCATATTTCCACCACATCCCCAGCTTTCATTTCCAACTCCCCAATATTTTACATACCAGGGATCTTCTTTACCATTTTTCTTTCTCAACTGAGTCATATCGCTTTTAATATCAGCATTACAATACTCAACCCAATCTGATAATTCTTTGACAGTTCCGCTTCCCAGATTACCTGCGATAACAGGTTCAGCATCAATCAAATTACATAATTCCAAGAATTCATGGGTTCCAAAACTATTATCTTCGGAAACCATACCCCAATGAGTATTTATCATAGGTTCACGTTCATCCTTGGGCCCGATTCCATCTTTCCAGTGATATTCATCAGCAAAACAACCTCCTGGCCAGCGTAAGTTTGGAATATTAACTTCTTTTAAGGCTTGAACTGCTTTGTTTCTAATACCGTTTGTATTGGGGATATCAGAATCTTCTCCTACCCAGATCCCATCATAAATACAACGACCTAAATGTTCTGAAAAATGCCCATAAATATGACGGGAAATTTTTGTTTCAGCTGAGTCCACATTTAAAATAACTTGATTTGTTCCTCCCATAAGTCCCCCTAAAAATAGCAGGGAGATTAGTCCCAGACTGATTAACTTTTTCATCATTGCTGTTCTCCTTGTTTAAAATATTAAAAATTAGAAACCAAAATATAATTATGATCGAAATAAAATATAATTTTTTTACCTTACATAATACGCTTCTTATTCTTAAGGATAGACAGTATGTTAAAGTTAAAGATGACTTTCCAACCACTCTTCGTTAACGTCCACGTTCAGTAACAAAGTATAAAAAATAATAGAAACTGTCAATAGAATCATATATATCACCTTTTTAATATTATTTTATAGAGTGGTTTAATATCTATTATTTTTGGTTTAAAAATCTACCTTGACAAAAAACTATAAATTTAACCTCTAAGTCATTTATTTTAATTTGTTCAATAACTCAATTCAAGTTTGCAGTAGCCCAATAAATTTTTACATCATATTTCTTTTTTAATTTATTCAATATTTCCTGACGTTTTTCTTCAATTTTATCCCTTCTTAAATTGCTCTTGACACTACTTCTTATTTCTTCTAAAGGATTATTGTATTTAGATTTATTCTGATTATAATACTCTTGCAGATCCTCTTCCTGAATATTGATCTTATTTTTTACATACTTATTAAAATATTTATTAATTATCACATTATTTTTAGCTTCTCTTATTTTTCTTTTATACTCCTCTTGTTTAACCCAATCTGTTCCTTCTATTCGGTCTAACATATATTTCTGAAAAATATATCTCTCAACCAATTTTTCCAATTTACCCGTTTTTCCGATTGCTTCATTTTTGAAATCAGGATTGTATTTAATCATATTTTCCAACCAATTCAAGTCGTAAGTCTTGTTTTTAGTTTCTGCAAGAATATTCTTTTCAAAATCGATCTTCTTTATAAATTTAGTAAAATTCGGATTTTTAGCAGTATTTAGGTAATTATTATAATTGGTAGATACTTGATTTAAAAATTTGGTATTTATTTCTAGATCTACTTCCTCCTCAAATCTTTTTATTATTTTTCTATATTGCTGTTGAGCTTTTCTACCATTCATTTTTAATAATCTTATTCTAACCATTTTTAAAACTTTATCTCTAGAATCCAGTTTAGAAAATGATTTATCTCTATTTAATTTTTTATAAGCCTTTTCTAATCTTGCTCCCGGTTGAGTAAAAATAGAGTCAAAGATCATTTTATTGATATAATCTTTCAACAAATAATCTATTTTTTTATTAAAAACTGCTATTTTAACTGCAGTGTTATTCTTGATTTTCTTTTTTGCTTCTTCTAAAAATAATTGATCATTAAGATACCTTTTGATGGCGTTCTTTTTTCTTTTATCAGGTGAATTTAAAAATTTTTCTTTGTTAACATCTTTAAAAAATTCAGTTAATCCAATATACTCATTTCCGATTTTAATCAAAGAATCGGGACCAGGATTATCTGAACAGGTAAAAAATAGAATCATAATAGATATACTAAGTATAGTTAAAAATATCTTTTTCATTATTCCTCCTATATTTAAATTGTTATATCTTTAAAAATTATCTTTGATTTCTAATTTAAGATTATATCTCTGGAGATGGTAGCGGATATTTTAAATCAGAAAGAATTAGATTTGTTATGGTCTTGGCCTAATAAATTTATTTGTTGGTTCGATGATCATTATAACCTATTATAGATAACACTTCAACCGTGTTTCTGAAATATTAATCTAAAATAAGAGTTAAAAAGAGCATATTTATGTTTAATCTCCGAAAATTTTTTAATTTAAAGCCCGCTCTAATTATCTTATTTCTAATAATTATATTTAGTTGCAGTAAAAATTCATCAGTAGAATCAAATGAAAATGCTGAATCTGGTCCTGTCATAGTTAATGGAGAAGTTACAGTACACGATCCTGACGTCATCAAAGCAAATGATAAATATTACGTATTTGGTTCCCATATTGCTTCAGCCAAATCAGAAGATTTAATCAATTGGGCTCAAATTTCTACTCAAATGCAACCTAATAATCCAATTATTCCTAATCCCTCTAATAAGATGAGTCAGGCTTTAAATTGGGCTGATAATCCGGGTTCACCCTGGGCACCGTCAGTTATTAAAATTGGCGATAAATATCACTATTACCACTGCGCCTGTGCAGGAGACCGACCTCTCTCTGCTCTGGGTTTCTTAACCTCTGATAAAATAGAAGGCCCCTATCAAAATGAAAATCTTTTACTCCAATCCGGGGATTCTTTAAATAGTAAGAATCTAGATGGAACTATTTATGATCAGACTAAATATCCTGAAAATTATAATGCTTATCACCACCCTAATGTGGTTGATCCGCATGTATTCTATGATAAGAATAGTAAATTGTGGATGGTTTATGGTTCCTATTCGGGGGGGATTTTTATTCTTGAATTAAATTCAAAAACCGGAATCCCTTTGTCTGATCAAGGCTATGGAAAAAAAATAGCAGGTGGTAACCATAGTCCTATGGAAGCACCTTATATTCAATACAGCCCTAACACAGATTATTATTACCTCTTTTTGTCTTTTGGTGGTTTTGATTCCGAAGGAGGTTATAATATCAGAGTGGCTAGATCTAAAAATCCCAACGGACCATATCGTGATCCACAAGGGAATAAAATGACAAATGCAATCTCAGAAGAAGCTCTGTCTGCAGAAGGAATAGAACCTTACGGAGGAAAATTAGTTGGGAATTTTCGTTTCAACCAATCTAATCTTGGTTACCTCTCCCCTGGACATAACTCTACTTACTATAATGAAAACGGCGAAATGTTTATTTTCTTTCATTCACGTTTTCCCGGACATGATGAATTGCATCACCTCAGAGTACACCGATTACTTATTAATTCAAAGGCCTGGCCAGTTATCGCCCCACATTCCTATCAGGGTAATAGTATTTCATCAGATAAAATCAAAAAAGTTGCTGGAAAATATCAATATGTAAAACATACTCAAGACATTTCTGCCCAGGTCGTACAATCAACGAAAATAGAGTTAGAAGCAAATGGTAATATTTCTGGTAATTCGATTTCAGGGGACTGGACCTTGAAAAATAAGCATCAAGGTCAAATCACTCTTAATGATCAAACATATTATGGTGTATTCTTAGAACAATTTGACCAGGGTCTTGAGAAAAATGTGATAACTTTTAGCGGCCTTTCCCAGAGTGGAATTTCTATATGGCTCAGTAAAATAAAATCTTAATTCTTTATCTCAAAGAGCAACTGTCCGGTTAAATATAAATTTTTATTATATAATGTACAAATTTATTATATTTTGACAATACTTATTAATTTCTGTTGGATGACTAATGATGTTACTTTTGTTTCGTGCGCAACAATAATATATGAACGCATCCAGAACACATTCGGGGCTACAAAAGTAAACAATCGCCCTGGGTCACCATGGACTCCCTTGGAGTCCTAAGTGACCTAAGTGGCCTTGGTGACTCAGGGGAATTATTCGCTAAAAATTTAACTGTTACGTTAAAATTGTTTAAACTTAAGTCGTTTCCTACTTCGTCTTATTATTTATAGAATAGTTCATATTAATAGTTTTAAGTAGATTCAATACCTAGAATCAATAAACAATTTCTTAACACTCCACAGTTAAATTTTTTTAACACGAATAATCAAAAGGGCTGAATTTATTTTGTTTTATTTTTCATTAGGCCTTTGAAGCTAAATCGTAAAGAAATTTCTGGAATGGAGCGTTAAGAAAAATTTTATTGCAAGGTAGCATAAATTAATCAATAAAAATAAAACATATTGAAATTGCTATAATCTACTATGAAAAACTAAAATCAATAGGGAAACATTTGAACTCTTCAGAGT
>Ga0102941_1000165_pt1 | contig 28306 bp, 25 predicted proteins | sample SalPonR2_C_D2_MG_FD_79281 | JGI IMG/M metagenome (GOLD analysis project Ga0102941, IMG submission 79281) | Salt pond soil microbial communities from South San Francisco under conditions of wetland restoration - Salt Pond MetaG R2_C_D2_MG | ecosystem: Environmental > Aquatic > Marine > Intertidal... | reverse complement strand
TACGACTATGTCATCGCGCTGCGGGCGGTCGAGACCATCGATTTCATGACGGCGCGCTGGGCGCACCTGCCATACGAATTCCTCGACCTGGTGGGACGGCGCATCATCAACGAGATCGCCGGCATTTCCCGCGTGACTTACGACATCTCGGGGAAGCCGCCGGCCACGATCGAGTGGGAGTGATCTGCTCCTGAACGTGACAGCAGGCGGATATTCTCGATTATGCTTTGATCAGTCCAGGTGACACCGGGAGGAAGCGGCAAGCATGTTTTCAGGAATGTCCAAGAAGCAGTCCTATACACTGGGTTTCCTGGCCGTGGCGGTCGTGACGATCGTCCTCGGCTGGCTCGGCAAATCGATGATCGGCGAGGAAACCGCCAGCGCCACGGATTTCTGGCACGTCGGATACTTTCGCGATGAAGGCATGGACAGGCTGTTCACGGTCGCCTACCAGGCCCCAGCGGCCGAGCAGGACGTGCGCCAATATGCCGCGCAGCTCACGCATACGCCAGGCCACACGACCGTGGCTTTCTTCTACGCGCAGGGCAGCCGGATTCCTTCCGCCGGTATCACGAACGCGCGAAGCCTCGCGGATGCCAAGCAGGCCGTGCGCAACATGGCGGGGGCGAGCCCGTGGCGATTCGCAACCTTGAAGGACGAACAGGGCGAGCTCAGGCTGGTGGATTGCCAGGCAACGCCCGGCGATGTCCTCTGCCGGCGCTGATGGTCACGGCCCAACCGAGTCCACCGCCCGCAGCCGAAAGCCCAGCCTGAGGCGACAGTACCGCGGGCGCAGCTAAGGCAGAGATGAGCTTGCAGGATAGGCTTTCATCGTGCCGGCGCTTCCTGTCAGCACCAGCGCACCGGTGGCGTCGATATCGAAGTGGCCGATGCCCTCGAGAATGCGGAAGAATTTCTGTTCCTGGTTCATCAGCGCCGGCGCGCAGGCCATCCTGGTGGCCGCCACGCCGGTGATGTTCAATCCCTCGCCGCTCAAGTTGTACCCGGCGGTGTATCGGTTGCAGGAGGCGCGCCCGGCCAGGCGGCTCGATGCGGCGTCGAACTCGAAAGTGATGCGGGAGCGGTCGATGATGCCGCCGCCGTCGAGATCCTCGACCACCCATTCGCGGCCGGCGAGCAGGTCGATTGACTCTCCGCCACAGCCGGTGAGGACGCGCCCATCGATCTCCAGGGCGACCACGTAGGGATAGGGCATGCCGCTCATGATGTCGTTGCACTTGCGGCGTGCCACGTCCATCGCCATGCGATGGGAGCCGTCGGCCGCGCGGAATCGTGTCACCCGGCCTTCCCTGGTGGTATCGAGAAGAGGCAGCGAGAGGCGCTGCTGTCCATAGTCGAGGACCAGCTCGGCCTTGCCCGCCGCCAGCAGGACGTTCCAGCCGGGTTCCTGGCCACGGGCACGGAATGGTTCGCCCGGTGGCGGAGCCTGTCGGCAGGCTGGGAGGGGTTGGCCCTCGATTTCCACCTGCGCCACGTCGTCCTTGCGGTGAAAACGAGTCGTCTCGTCGCCCAGCGCGACATACAGGGCGCCCGAGGTCGCCGGGATCGGCGCCATATCGATCACGCGACCGTCCACCACCATGCGGGCGTCGCCTGCCTCGGCGCCGAACAGCAGATCCACGGGGCCGCACAGGAAATGTGTGCCGAAGGCGACCTCGTCCGCCGGGAGCAGGCGCAACATGCCGAGTTCGGCACGCCCTGCGGCGGGATCGATCATCACCGGCCGCGTGACGCGGAAGACGCGCCCCGCCAGCGTCACACTGCCGCGGAGTTCGTAGACGGCCGCTGCGCCGCCTGCCAGGGCGGTCTCCAGCCGGAAGGGTACCGGGACCTGGCGACCCTGCAACGGGATCTCCAGCTCGGCTACCCGCTCCGTTCCCGCGGCATCGAACCTGTGCAATTGCACGCTGGCCACGCTGTCCGGCGGTAATGCAATCCGTTCGGGGTAGCTGAGGGTGCCCTGCACGATCAGCGGATCAGTACCTGCTGCGGTTCTCGGCCAGTGGCATCCGGCCAGCGCGACCGAGATGCAAGCTAATGCGATGAGAGTGAAGATCTTCATCGTGTAATCACTCCGGTTTGATAAGCCAGGCGCCGAACGGTTACCAGGCTCAGTTTACCCGCCCCGCCGTAACAGCAGCGCACATTGCGCCGTGAGGGGCAGCTGATTGCACGGCTGATCCGCTTCGGCCGCAAGGCCGGCAGGCTACGGCTGGACCCTGCTTTATACTGCCGACTCTCTCGCGGTCCCGGAGCCCGGATGGAAGAGGTGGAGGTCTCCCTGCTCTCTGCGCTGCTGCTCGGCGGCCACATGCTGTTGGTGGCCGGACTGGCGGTGCGCATCCTGTTCCGTCAACTGCCGGTGGGCAGCACGCTCGCCTGGCTGGTGATCCTGTTCGTGCTCCCGGTGGTCGGGCCGGCGACCTACCTGTTCATCGGCGAGAATCGGCTGGGCAACAAGCGGGCCCGCCGCTGGCAGCAGATTCACGACCTCTACCGGGAGTGGCAGGGGCGCTTTAACCTGCGCGCGCGCATCGACTGGAGCCGCCTCCATCCGCGGGCTCAGTCACTCGCAAGCCATGGCCAGTCCGTGACCGGCTTCGCCGCGCTGCAGGGCCATGCGCTGGACCTGCTCGAGGGCTGGGACGCCTTCGTGGACGCGCTGGTAGCGGATATAGATGCCGCACGCAGCACCTGCCACCTGGAGTTCTATATCTGGGCATCGGCAGGCCGCGCCGCAGAGGTCGAAGCGGCGCTGGTGCGTGCGGCCGAGCGCGGCGTCATCTGCCGGGTGCTGGTCGATGATGTCGGCGCGGGTCGCTTCCTGCGCAGTCGTTCGGCTGGACGACTGCGTGCCGCCGGGGTGCGCGTGGTAAGGCAGTTGCCGGTGGGCTTGCTGCGCATGCTGTTCGTGCGCATGGACCTGCGCAACCACCGCAAGATCGTGGTGCTGGATGGCGAGATCGGCTACACCGGCAGCATGAACCTGGTCGATCCGGCGCATTTCAAGCAAAGCGCGGGCGTCGGTCGCTGGGTGGACGCGATGGTGCGGCTGCGCGGCCCGGCGGTCGAGGTGCTGAACGGCGCCTTTCTCGAGGATTGGGAGCTGGAGACGGACGAGGGGATGGAGATCCTCGAGAGTGCCGACTTGCGCGCCGTGGCCGAGCAGGGCGACACGGTGGTCCAGGTGGTGCCCTCCGGGCCAGGCCTCAACCGCGCCTCCATACACCAGTTGCTGTTGTCACTGCTGTACTCCGCGGAGCGTGAACTGGTGCTGACCACGCCTTACTTCGTGCCAGACGAATCGATCATGACGGCGCTGATCTCAGCGGCGCGCCGGGGTGTGGAGGTGACGTTGAATGTGCCGGAGAAGCTCGATTCGGTGATCGCGCGCTATGCGGGCGCGGCCTGTTTCGAGGAATTGCTGGCGGCCGGCGTGCAGATCGCCCGCTACGAGCCCGACCTGCTGCATACCAAGGCGATCACAGTCGATGGACGCATCGCCGTGCTGGGTTCTGTGAACATCGACATGCGCAGCCTGTGGCTGAACTTCGAGATCTCGCTGTTCATCTATGATCGCGGTTGCGTCAGTCGCATCCGTGAATTGCAGGCGCGCTACCTGCGGGACTCCGTGCTCCTGCACCCGCGTGCATGGGGAGAGCGTCCGCTCGCCGCCCGTGTTGCGGAGGGTGTGCTGCGCTTGCTGGGACCACTGGTGTGACCCCGCGGCGCAGGCGTTAGACTGCGCCGACTCGATACATGAGAAGAGAAACGGACCGATGAGCGATCGCGCGGACGCGGACGAGCGCTACATGCGCCAGGCACTGGCCCTCGCCGCTCGTGCGGAGGCCGAGGGCGAGGTGCCGGTCGGTGCCGTGCTCGTGGTGGACGACCGTCTCATCGCCTCCGGCTGGAATCGTTGCATCGCCCTGCACGACCCCAGTGCGCACGCCGAGCTGTCGGTCCTGCGTGCCGCGGGCCAGGCGCTCGGCAACTACCGCCTGCCGGGTGCCACGCTCTACGTGACGCTTGAGCCCTGCGCGATGTGCGCAGGCGCGATGGTACACGCGCGCATCGCGCGGCTGGTGTACGGCGCCGCCGATCCGAAAACGGGCGCGGCCGGCAGCGTCTTCGATCTCTTGCGTGCCCCGCAGCTGAATCACCGTGTCGAAGTCACGGGCGGCGTGCTCGAGGAAGCATGCGGCGCCATCCTGCGCGAGTTTTTCCGCGCACGCCGGACGCAGGCGGCGCTCGGCTAGTTGCTTGCAGCAATTATCGCGGGGTCGTAGCTGTCCGCGGTGATCCAGGCCATTACCTCGTAATAGCGGCGGATGTTATCGACGAAACGCACCGGCTCCCAGCCGCGTGCGTAGCCGAAGCGGGTCTGTCGATACCAGGTTTCCTGCGCCAGCAAGGGCAGGCTGTCGCGCACGTCAGCCCAGCGATCGGGGTCACCGCCCTGTCCCTGGGTGATTCGACGCGCGTCCTCCAGGTGGCCGAACCCCACGTTGTACGCGGCCAGCGCCATCCAGGTGCGATCGGGTTCAGGAATACGGTCCGGAATCTTGCCGAACACCCGCTTGAGGTATCGCGCGCCGCCGCGGATGCTCTGTTCAGGGTCCTCGCGGTCGGTGACGCCCATGGCCTCGGCGGTGCTCTGCGTCAACATCATCAAGCCGCGCACGCCGGTCGGTGAAACCGCCAGCGGGTTCCAGTGCGACTCCTGGTAACTGAGCGCAGCGAGCAACCGCCAGTCCATTTCCTGGTCCGCTGCGGCATCCTCGAACCATTCCCGGTAGCGCGGCAGTCGCGTGTCGATGTGCCTCAGAAACGTGCGGGTGCCCACGTAGTCGAATCGCTCGGTGTGGCCGAAGTAGCGATCCTTGATCTCGTCAAGCCGGCCGCTGGCGAAGACCTCCGTGAAATAAACCTGCGCCGCGTCCAGCAGTGTGGTGTCGTCGCCGCCTCGGAAGGCCCATGCCACCGGTTGGGGTTCACTCACGTCGAAGGCCACGCGGATGTCCGGGTGGAAATAGCGATTGATTCTCACGGCGGCCGAATCCGCCACCGTGAAATCGATCTCTCCTGTCGACACGCGCGCGAGAAGGCTCTGCAGGTCGCTGGTCGGGTTCTCCACCCAGGTCAGGCCGGGTGCCTCTCGCCGCAACGTCTCCAGGGTATCGACGAAGCTGCTGTTCGCAACCACTTCGAGCCGTTGGCCGTAGGTCTGGTCGAGTTTACGCGGCTTGCGCGTATCGAGGCGATAAACGAGCTGATGCGTGACTTCGCTGTAGGGCGGACCGAACGCGAACACCTCCCGTCGCGATGGCGTGACGATCAGCCCGGCGGCCGCGAGATGAGCACGCCCCCGCGCGACTTCGTCCAGCAGTTCTCCCGGCTGGTCACGGACTGATACGCGCAGGCGCACACCGAGAAAATCGGCGAAGCCGCGCGCCAGTTCGTACTCGGGTCCGACCGGACCCTCCGGCCCGATGTAGTAACTCGTCGGCGCGTTACGCGTGACGACGGTCAGCGTGCCTTCGCGCTGCACCTGTTCCAGCAAGGTCAGATGCGGACTGCAGGTGCCGAGCAGCAACGCGACGATGAGGACGGCGAAAATCCTCAACGTGACCCCGGGACGTGCGACTCGGTTCTCATGCCGCGATCATAATCACTGCGCGGGGCCGGGTCATCTTGAGCCATGCTTCAGGCACCCAAGGTGTATCACACTTCGCGTATCCTACTGCTGGGAACCGCTCCAGGCTAAACGATGGGCTTCTACGACCGACATGTCCTGCCGCGGATCGTGCACCTCGCCTGCAGCACCCGGCCGGCGATGCGCCAGCGCGCGAAGGTCGTGCCGCTGGCCCGCGGTGATGTGCTGGAGATCGGTATCGGGTCGGGCCTCAACCTGCCGTTTTACGACCCGGCCAGGGTGCGGCGGGTCTGGGGCCTCGAGCCATCGCCCGAGATGGTCGATCGGGCGCAGCAAGTCGCCGCGGGCCTGCCGCTGGACGTCGAATTCATCCTGCTGCCGGGCCACGAGTTGCCGCTGGAGGACAACAGCGTCGATACGGTGCTGACGACCTACACGCTGTGCACGGTGCCTGATCCGAGCGAGGTTCTGGAGCAGGCAAGGCGCGTGCTTAGGCCCGGCGGAGCGCTGATCTTCTGCGAGCACGGCGCGGCGCCCGATCGCTGGGTCCGCCACCAGCAGGCGTTGATCAACCCGGCGTGGTCGCGCCTGGGAGGCGGCTGCAATCTCGATCGCGTCATTCCGGACATGCTCGAGGCGGGTGGCTTCAAGCCGGAGCGATTGGAAACGGGCTACATCCGGGGCTGGCGCCCGGCCTGCTTCAATTACTGGGGCAATGCGCTGCCACGGTAGTCCGGGAAGCCCTTGCGGGTCTCGAACTCGCGGTAACGGGTGCTGAAAAGGGTGGCGCCGGAGAGTCGGTCGAGTTCCCGGAGCAACGCCCCCAGGTCGTCATCGCGGTGCCTGCAACAGTTCACATAGTCGCGCAGCACGTCCACGAAACCCCTTGCCGTTGCTTTGCGCAACGCGGCGTCGACCTGCAGGAAATAGGCCGCGCCGCCCCAGTACATGGTCGGATAGTTGCCCTCGGCACGCAGGCGTGGGGCGGCGACAGCAAAGGGCCGACCCGGGTAGCGGTAGCGGCGTTCGGCGAGCGCCAGCTTTCCCTGGTAACGCCGCGCGACTTCTTCAGGGGAAAGCTCGCCCATGGCCTGCATGACCTGGTATTGCATGTAACTGGCAAATCCTTCCGCGAACCAGGCATGACGGGAGCCGAGGTAAGGAAAGGCGAGGTGGCTGAGTTCATGCGACGCCGTCCAGTCCGCGCGCAGCGCTGCGGCGGAATAAGCCGGATCCACGTGGAAATGCACGCCCTGGATGCGTCCGCGCTGCGTATTGGCCCACGGCACGGGTTCGCGCGCGTTGTCGCGCCGATGGAAGGTCACGTGCACATCGAAAGGGAAGGGGCCGACCAGTTGTTCGACACCGGCCTGGGTCTCTTCCACCCACCGGACCAGTTTCTCCCGCTCCGCAGGAGAGAATTCATCCGACCACTCGAAGCGCAACGCCGCGTCAGCCTGACTGCAAAGCAGCAGCAGCGATACAAGCCATGCCGACCCGAGATACCTCAGCGGATTCCAGCGCACGTCGATATCAATCTCCAGCCTGAGTCAGAAGCGGCAGCGTGCCGAAGCGATTCATGCCGGAGCCGCCGTCGGAGCCCGCGTCGTACATGTAGCCGTAGACGGGCTGCTCGCGCCCGCGCCCGAGCACGGCACCGCGCACCCACTGGACCTGGGCGCCATCCACCTGCAGGGTCGGCTCCGTCCACGACTCGCCGGCGGTCCGCGAGGTGTGGAACAGTCGGCCGGTCCCCGCTTCGATGAACAGCACATGCACGGTGTCACCGTGGCCGACCGCGTCCGCGCCGACCTGGTCCGAGTCCACGGCGTTCTGCACCACGGCGCGACGGGTGACCTGGACGGTCTCGGAGAAAGCCGAGTCCGGGCCGATGCGCCGCTCCCACAATGTGCCGTCTGCAAGGCGATAAATCACGCTGAGCGTCTCAGTCTCCGGCAGGTATGTCAGGGGCACGAGGGCGCCGACCTCCTCGGTCCCCGTGCCCAGTCCGTCCGCAAGCAAGCGGCGCGGCGTCAGTTCGCCGCCCGGACGCAATTGCCGATACCACACCGTACCGTCTTCGCCCGTATAGGCCAGGTGGATGACGTCGTCCCGTCCGCGCACAAGCATGGGCCCGGACAGCTTCGGCCCGACCCCGGCGTCGATCACCGATTCCGGACCCCATTCGCCCTCGGCCGAGCGCACGCGATAGCGGATTTTCTCCGGGCCGCCGTAGACGCCCACGACGCTGCCGTCGGAACGCACGGCGAGATCGGCAACCTGGGTCGGCGGTTCTCCGGGAGAAGCCAGCCGTTCGTCGCGCACCGCCCAGCGATCAGGCTGTGCCGGGTGATCTGCGGTGAGAAACACGTGGTAGAAGACGTCGTCCGACGTCTGGTGCAGCATGTGGATACGATCCCCGTCGAGCACGGAGGCGAAGCCTTCGAGATCGCCGGTGGCGGGGCGATGTTCACCGTCCATCTCCCGCCAGCTCGCGCCGCCATCGGATGACTTGACGGCCATCAGCATGTTGTCGGTTTCCGCCGGTTCCATGAGGAAGTAGTAGTCACCGCCGGCGGTCTCCCACGGGCCGATGCGGGCGGGCGTCTCCACGAAGGTGCCGCCGAGGTGGCCGGCCGGCACCTCGAGTGTGACTGCAGCCGTGGCGACGGCGGGAACCGGATGTCCGTCAGCGTCCAGCACCCGGAACTCGAAGCGGTCTCCGGTCTCATTGCGCGCTGCACCATCGGCGAAGTGGCGTATGACGAGCGGAAATTCCCACTCGGTGTGGCTGGCTGGATCATCCTGCGCCGGCAACTCGCGCGCCGGGGCCTGGCGGGCAAAACTGACACCGGCGCCACCGGCAAACGGTCGATCCGAGCCTGCGAGCAGGTCTGCGGTGTCCGTTCCATGGCGGAAAGCCCCGGCCACTATGCTCGCCCGAGGCGAACGGGGAAGGCCCTCGATGGTCACCGAGCGCAGCTCGAGCGCGCTTCCCCCGGGCACGAAGACGCCGCTCCTGAGCGCATCGAGCGGTCCCGGCGGACGCTCTGTGAACACCAGCGCCTCGTCGTCGTATTCCACGGTGGTCTCCGCGTCCTCGAGGACCACCTTCAGTTCGGCCCACTGTCCGCTCTGCACGGCGTAGCGATGGGTCGCCAGGCGCGTTTCTTCGCCGTCCTGCATTTGCACCAGGTGCAGGCCGTGGCCCGCCTCCAGGTCCACGCGGTGATGGTTAAGCGCATCACGGTAGTGGAACACCAGGCCCGCGGTGGACGCCCCGGCGGGCAGCCGTAATCGGGCAGCGATCTCGACCGGTTCCCAGTGCACGTCATGCCGGCCCAGGGCCAGGATCGCATCGCCGCCTGGCTCGAATCGCAGGTGGCCTCCCGCGGACGTCTCCTGCCAGCGCAGCGCAGACTCGTCGCCCTGGTGCCAGTCCCAGGACGCGCCCGCCGGGTCCGGCGGCGTCTCGAATTCCAGCTCGTCCGCCTTGGCCGGTTGCGGGAAATTCTCCGCCAGCACGGCGTCCCAGGCGCCGCCGTTGCGCCGCCATTCGAGCCGGTAGGGTCCCGCAGTACCCGCCGTATCCGGGTGTTCGATCTCGATGCGCAGCCGGAAAGGCTGGTCCGCCGGGACCCGCACCGCTTCGTTCATCGCTCCGGCCCAGCCGCCGTCGGCATTCAGCGCGACGCCGAAATCGCTGCGGACCCGGTAGGCGGACTGGTGTGCCGTCGGCGTGGCCGGATGCGGCGGAGTGCCCGGGTCTGCCGGCGTCGCCGATCCCGAAGTACTGTTTGCTTGCGCCAGTTCGACCGGCTCGGCCCTTGAAGCGGATTCCTCTCGAGGCTGGCCGCAGCCGGCGATTATCACCGCCATTCCGAGCGCGGTCGATGCGGCCAGCGTCGTCCGGCGCCGGTGCCGCTGACGGCGTGCAACGATGGGTTTCACCTTTCGACTCCTTCAGAGGCCGCGCGCCCAGGCGGGACGCAGCGGGGCGCGCTCCGGGTGTGCGATCGCGGAGCGCAGTTCGGCGAGCAGCCGATCCTTGTCCGCACCGAGGACGCCCTTGAGCACCAGCCAGTTCGAGGCGTGATCCGAGCGGAACATCGTGTTCTTCAGTTCCAGTGCCGCGAGGAAGCGCTCCATCTCGCGGAACAATCCAGGCTGATCGAGCGGTTCCCACTCCGGAAAGCCGGCACGAAACCGCGCCTCGCCGAGCGGGAAACTGACCACCAGCGTGGCGACATACTCGGGCTGGCACAGGTTCATCAACCGGGCCGATTCGTCGGCGTGCTGCGTCGAATACACTTCGCCGCCCAAGCCGTTGAGGATCATGACCGAACGTCCGATGCCTGCCTCGCCGAGCTTGTCCAGCGCCGCGCGCGTGGAGTCGAAGGTCTCCCCCTTGTTGACGCGTGCCAGCACGGTGTCGTCGCCGGATTCGGCACCGACATAGGCCAGCTTCAGCCCGGCCGCCCGCAGTTCGGCGAGTTCTCCAACCGACTTACGACGCAGGTTGCGCGGCAGGCAATAGCTGGAGACCCGCTCCACCCCGGGCAGGTGTTGCGCGATGGCTTCCAGGATGACCAGCAATCGGCGCGTGGGCAGCACCAGCGCGTCGCCGTCCGCCAGGAAGACGCGCCGAATATGGTCGCCCGCGAGAGCCGCGGTGCGGCGGATCGACTCGATGACTTCGGGCTCGTCGCGTGCGCGGAACTTCTTTTGCGGTGCCGTGTACATCTCGCAAAAACTGCACTTGTTCCACGAGCAACCGTCGGTGACGGGCAGCACGAGCGACCGCGCTTCGCTGGGCGGGCGGAATACGGGTTCCACGTATCGGATGGGCGCGGACTCTGGTCGCTGCATGCGATGGAATTCTCCAATTCGAGGAGGGGTATTTTAACCTCGCAGAGGCTGCATCATCATTACAGCGCTGCGCGAGGCTTTAGTCGCCTCGACCCGAGATTCCCGGCACTGGCCGATGGCCTTCTCTATAGTAATCGCAGGCAAGTCACGAAAGGACGAGTTATGCACGGGGCGACACTGCTGTTGGTGATCCTGGCGGCCGGCCTCGCCAGCCAGTGGCTCGCCTGGCGCATCAAGTTCCCGACCATCGTCGTCCTGATCGCGGCCGGCATCCTGCTGGGCCCGGTGACGGGCGTCATCGAGATCGGCCTCCCGCCGGAGCAGCTCACGGAACTCATCGGGCTTGGTGTTGCCATCATCCTGTTCGAGGGATCGATGGAGCTGAAGTTGGGGGAGTTGCGCCGGGTCGGGCATGGCATCGGCCGTCTCACGATCCTGGGGCCGCCACTGGCCTGGTTGTTCGGTGCCCTGGCCGCGCATTACCTCGCCGGCCTGAGCTGGCCGGTCGCTACAGTGCTCGGCGCGATTCTCGTCGTGACCGGCCCCACGGTGATCGGCCCGCTCGTGCAGCAGGCCCGGCTGAACAAGGAGTCGGCTGCTCTGCTGAAATGGGAAGGAATTGCCAACGATCCGGTCGGCGTTCTCCTGGCCGTGTTGACCTTCCAGTATTTCACTGTCGCCGGGGAAGATTTCTCGACCACGCTGTTCAGCCTCGGCATGGCACTCGCGGCGGCCGGCTCCCTGGGCGGTCTCGGCGGCTGGCTGACCGGCTGGGTGTTCCGGCGCGGATGGGTGCCGGAGCATCTCAAGCCGCCGATCCTGATGGTGCTTGTGCTCGTGGTGTACTGGCTCAGCAATATCCTGCAGCACGAGTCGGGCCTATTGAGCGTCACAGTCATGGGGCTGGTGATCGGCAACATGCACCTGGTCGAGCGTGAAGTGCTGCAGCATTTCAAGGAAAACCTGTCGGTGATCCTCCTCTCGATGCTGTTCATCGTCATTCCCTCGCAGCTAGAGCTCGAGCATTTCGGCCTGCTGGACTGGCACCTGGCTGTGTTCGTCGCCGCAATGCTGTTTGTGGTGCGACCTGCGACGATCGGTCTGGCCACCATCGGCGCGCCGATGCGCAAGGAAGACAAGCTGCTGCTCGCGTGGATCGCGCCACGCGGCATCGTCGCTGCCGCGGCCGCGAGTATCTTCGGCCCCGGCCTCGTGGCCCGTGGCTATCCGGATGCGGAACGCCTGCTGCCGATCGTTTTTCTGCTCATCATCGTCACCGCGCTGGCGCATGGACTGAGCATCGGCACGGTGACCCGTCGCCTGGACCTCGCCGCGCGGCGGGCCAACGGCGTGCTGATCGTGGGCGCGAACCGCTGGACACATGCGCTGGGGGTGGCATTGAAAAAGCTTCGTGTGGATTTGCTCGTGGCGGACGCTTCGCGGCGGCGCCTTGCGCCCTTCCGCGAAGACGAGATCGAGATCTACCATGGTGAAATCCTGTCCGAGGATGCAGAGCAGGGGCTGGACGTACAGCACTTGAGCTTCCTCCTCGCCGCGACCGACAACGATTTCTACAACGCGCTGGTCTGCAAGTCGCGTGGCGGCAGCTTCGGCCGCCATCGCAGCCTGCAACTCGCGACCAACCGTGAGGCGCGCGAAAAAGAAGAGCGCATGACATTGCAGCATCGTGGCTATACGGCCTTCGGCGCCGATGCCGATTACGACAGCCTCGTGAAACGACTGGACCAGGGCTGGACGATGCAGACGGCTCGCCTGGACGATGATTTCGGCCTCCAGCAACTCGATGAGCGCCTTGGCGAACGCGCCGAGGAATGGCTGCTGCTTGCGGGTTTGTCTGCGCAGGGCAAGTTTGCTCTCTGGGTAGAAAACCAGCCCTTTGCAGCTGGCCCGGGGTGGACACTGCTTTATTTCGCGCCGGCCGCGGCGGGTGAGCCGCAGCAAGAATGAACTGGATCACTGCTAAGCTGGAAGAGTTGTACGGGAAGAGGAACCGAGCATGCACTGGACGAGAATCCTGGGAATCGCGCTGATCGTCGCCGGCGCGATCATGTTGTACATGGGCTTTACTGCCACCGAGAGCCTGACCGAGCAGGCCAGCGAAGCGATCGCCGGCCGTTACACGGAGGGCACGCGCAGGTACCTGATCGGTGGCGCGGTGTCGGGTGTCGTCGGTTTGCTGCTGCTGATCTTCGGCGCCAAACGCTGAGTACTCCGCTGTGAGCAAGCCGCGATTCCGCGTGTTCCGTGATGTCGTGGTATTCCAGGGCAAGCTGCTGATCGACGGGTTGCGGGACCTGTTTCTCAGCCCGATTTCGATCATGGCTGCGTTGGTCGATCTGCTCGTGCCGGGCGATGATGGCGGCAAGCGGTTCTATGGGGTCGTGTCTTTCGGCCGCAGAACCGAGAAGTGGATCAACCTGTTCGGCGCTGCCGATCGGCTTGGGCCGGAGGCTCCGCCGCAGGGCATCGACTCGTTGCTGGAGGAGGTCGAGAGACTGATGCGCGACCCGGATCGACGAGAGGAAGCGAGGGATCGAGTACATTCGTTTGTCGAACAGGTCGGGAAAGGCCGCCATCGTCGTGACGATCGATCACCGCCGTCGGAATGACCGTTTGCAGGAGCGTTCAAGGCGAGTGCCATGCGAATAAGTCCGGCGTTATTCGCGGCGTCCATGGCGTTTGCGGCGCTCATCGGTTCAGGTGCGGCACTGGCAGAGCAACAGGAGGCCATGTCCGCACGGTTGTCGGCGACGCTGAACGAATTTCGGGCTCGCTATGGTTTGCCGGGAGTGACCGCCGCGATCGCGCTACCCGATGGTGAAGTGTTAGCCGCATCAAGCGGTCTAGCCGATGTAGAGTCGGGTCGGCCGATGACCGACGTGACACCCATGCTGGCCGCGAGCATTGGCAAGACCTTCGTCGCGGCGACGGTGCTGGCGCTGGAAAGCCAGGGGCAGCTGTCGGCGGACGACCCACTGGCCGACTACCTCGGCGATCGCCCGTGGTTCGATGAACTTCCCAACGCGGCTGCCATCAACATCGATCACCTGCTGCGGCACCAGTCGGGATTGCCGGATCACCCTTACTTGCCCGAATTCCAGGCCGCGGCCGCGGCGCAGTTCGCGGCGGGCGAGGGGGCGTTTACTCCGGAAGAGTTGCTGGGATTCGTCACGGGGCGTGAGGCATTATTCGACCCCGGGACCGCATGGGCCTATAGCGATACCGGCTATATCCTGCTCGGTCTGCTTATCGAGGAAGTCACCGGGCGGGCTTATTACGAAGTCGTCCAGGAGTTGTTCATCAGCCCGCTCGGCCTGACGGGCACGGTGCCCTCGGATCGGCCGGAAATCCCCGGTCTGGCTGTCGGCTACACCATCCCGGGCAATCCCTTCGGCTTGCCCGAGCGCACCGCGGATTCCGCTGGTCGGCTGGTCTGGGATCCGGGTGTGGAATGGACTGGAGGCGGACTCGCTTCCACCGCCGGGGATCTCGTGCGCTGGGGGCACGCACTGTTCGGCGGTTTGGTAATGGACCCCCCCTATCTCGATCGCCTTCTCGACGGCGTAGCGGTGGCTCCGGAGGCGCCAGACACCTTCTACGGCGCAGGCGTTGCAATTTACACGGCAACGCCACGCGGCCGCGTCTACGGGCATGGCGGCTGGATTCCCGCGTACGTTTCCAGCCTGCGCCATTATGCCGATCACGGCGTCACCGTGGCGTTTCAGATCAACAGCGATGCAGGAGTCGTCGACGGCAGCTCGGACCTTGTGCCGGCGCTGGAGGCGGCCCTCGCGGATCTTGCTCTCGGAGCGAGCCCTTGAACGGTCGCCAGGCCGGTTGTCAGAAAGTCTGCCCGAGGTACAAGAAAGCGGACCTGCGGTCGTCCTCGCCCATGCCATAGCCGAGGTACAACGGTCCCAGCAAGGTATCGAATACTACGAACAGGCTGCCGGCCGTCAGCGTATTGCGAAAAGTGATTTCGTCACGGCTCTGCCAGACGTTGCCGGCTTCGATCGAGAAGCCGAGATAGATCGGATTACTCAATGCTGCGAGGGGTTCCTGTCCGAGTCGGCCGTAGTAGAGCAATCGCCCGATGCCGCGATGCCTGCCACGGAGCTCACCGCTCGAATAGCCGGAAAGATTGAACGGACCACCGAGGATGAACGGCTCGACACCGGGCGTCTTGTCGCGGACCGTGCTATCGAGGTTCCACCAGCTGAGGAACGTGTGCCGGCCCCAGGTGACGGGCTTCAGCAGGAAGACGCTGGCCAGGTCGAAGTCTCCGTCCGAGCCGAGGCTGGGACGTGAACCGTTCCAGGCCAGTGCCATCAGTGTGCCGTTCAGGGGAATGTCCACCTGGTCAATGGTGTCGTAGGCGATCTGCGCGAGTATCGCGCCGAGGTTGCCCTCTCCGGTCGCTATGCTCGGATCACCGATTCGCAGTGATTCGTCGCTCCACAGGCGCAGCACGCCAAGGCGCAACTCTCCCCAGTTACCGAGTTGTCGTCCACCTTCCAGCGAAATACTGGTCTGGCGGGATCGCAGTTGCGCCAGCTGCACCCCGTCATCGAAGAACCCTTCGTTGGTGCGGCTTACTTCGAGTTTCGGGTTCAGGAACCAGCGCGCGCCGTAATCGAGCGGTTGGAATATCTCGGTAAAGACGCGCGGCGACTCTCCGACCTGGAGTTCCGCCCGGAATTCGCCACCCAGAGCATTGATTTCGGTCGCCGTGAGCCGCGTGGCGACGTTGTAGTTGCTGCCGCCGTCGAAATCGTCTTCCAGGTTGATGCCGAAACGCAGGTAGTTGGGCCCCCAGCTCTTGGCGGTGCTCTCGATCTTTAGCGCGGTGAGGCCGCTTTCTTCAGCCAGGTCATAGGTGACGGTCTCGAACGCATCGAGCGAGTAAATGTCGCGGATGTTTCGCTCGAGCTCGTCGATGTCCAGCGGTTCCCCTGCAAGCCGGGTCAGCCTGGCTTCGATCGCTTTTGGCGACAGTCCCGACTGGTTGACGACCCGGACGGTATCTACCATCGGCGGCGCGCCGCGTCGCCCCGCGATTTCTGCCCGGTACGCGTGATAAGTCTTTTCCGGGACAGAAAATCGAGCGAGTGACTCGGCGTGTGCCGCGGCCGCAATCCGACCCGCTTCCATGGCTTCGGCGAGTCGATGAAATTCCTGGCTGCCGAGCGCGCCGAGGTCCGGCTTGATATGGACGTCATCGTCACCCAGGAATCGGAGCTGCTCCTCGGCCTGGTTGTTGATGAGTATCGTGAGCATCTGCCTGGTAATGGCCAGAGCGGAACCCAGCTTTTCCTGCGGCTGCAGGGGAAAGCCAAGGTCTACGGCGATAATGATGTCGGCACCCATGTCGCGCATGATCTCGATCGGCAGGTTGCTGGATATGCCGCCGTCGGCCAGCAGTCGTCCATCGACCCGTTCCGGCTTGAATATCCCCGGCACTGCCATGCTGGCATGCATCGCGACGACCAGGTCGCCGGAGTCGAACACCACCATTTCTCCGCTACCGATATCAGTGGCTACGGAACGAAACGGGATGGGAAGCGCGTCGAAATCTTCCACGGTCGCGACAGGGAGGGTCAGCCGGCGAAGCGCCAGGTCAAGATTCTGGCCCTGCACCAGTCCGCCCGGGAGCAGCACCCCGCTGCGGTCGATGCCGAGGTCGAAGTCCACCAGGAAGCTGAGATCGTCGGACTTGCGGCGGAAAGACCGTTGCGAGCGGGGCGGACGATCTCTCAAAAGCACGTTCCAGTCGGCGGTTCTCACGACCTCTTCGAGTTCGTCGGCGCTCAGTCCCGCAGCATAGAGCCCGCCCACCACGGCGCCCATGCTCGTCCCTGCGATGTAATCCACGGGCACGTTCAGGTCTTCCAGCACCCGAATGACACCGACATGCGCACCGCCGCGCGCGCCGCCTCCGCTGAGCACCAGGCCGACGGTCGGGCGTGCGCCGACTTCATGAGCAGCGAATAGGGCCAGGATGGCGAAAAATAGCAGGGGAGGTCCATGCCACTTCCCGCAACCGCCGTTGCCCGCCAACTTGCCGATCATGGTGGCACCACTGTCGTTTCCGCCGGCCGCCTGCTGAACATCGTGTCACGGTGCATCCAGACCAGCGCCACGGCGAGCGCAACATTGAGGTAATTCTCCCACGGCTGCGCCTCCGGCCAGAACGCCACGTTGAGCTGCCAGTGGATCACGATGGGCAGCAGAAGATTGCCGCGGGTGCGGTTGTACACCACCGCCATTACGACGCCTACTGCGGTGACGCCGATGACGAATGGTGCCAGGGCCCATGCAGTGTGCGGCGTGCCGCCGAGAAAGAATGCCGGGATATGCCAGATGGCCCAGGCGAAACCCACGAGGAGCCCGGCCCATACCGGCGCAAGGACGCGCTGGAGCAAGGGCATCATCACCCCACGCCAGCCGAATTCCTCGACCGGTCCCAGCACCAGCATGAACGCGGTGACCAGCAGCACCTCGCCAAGCGGTTGCAGCACGAGCAACTCGTTGAACGGCGTCCCGTTGAGTATCGCGCTGAGTATCTTTACCAGCGGCAGCGCGAGGAACGCGAGCGCCCACCATGCCGGCGCGACGCCACGCGGTGACAGGCGACCGAGAAAACGCCTGAGACCGCCGGTTCCTGCACGACGCAGGACCAGGCTGAAGGCGACTATGGCAGGAGACCAGACAGCCAGGATGTAGACCGGGTGAGTGACGCCAAGCTCTCCGAACAGCGACTCCATCAGGTCGCTTTTGACGATCATGAGCGCCATGAGGGCCCAGGTGATTCCGAAGGTGAGCAAGACGAACGGGATGACCGCGCGTGTAGGGATATCCTTCGCTGCCTGTGGTGCACCGGGCGTGCGGTTCGGGATTCGGGCCGTCACGTGCCTGCATCTCTCGTGCGCATCGGATCAGCCTCCTGGATCGGGGAGGAATGGCCAGTCGTCCTTTAAGCACCTTGACTATGCACGCCTTGCAGGCAGTAGGCATCGGTGTTTACCTTTATCGCAGGCACGAAGCCACGTTCCAGGAAATCCTCGCTCCCGGTCGCTGCGACGGATTTCATGGCGTTCGCGTTTATCGGGACCAAGGAGTGTTTTTAATGATACGTTTGCTGCCCTTTGCGCTGGCGTCGCTCGCGGCCACTCCCGCGCCTGCGACGAGCGACCCCCGGCTCGCCGAGTTCGATGCGTTCCTGCAGACCTTCAGGCAGGAACAGATGATGCCGAGTCTCGCCGTCGCCGTCGTCGAGGATGGCCAGGTGATCTTCGCGGAAGGCTACGGCTTCCAGGATCATGACGCGGAGGAGCCCACGACGCCTGACACCACTTACCTGGTCGCTTCCATCACCAAGACCTTCACCGGCGCCACGCTGCTGGGCATGGCCGCGGACGGACTCATCGACCTCGACGCCGATTTCACTGAGCTGAGCGACTGGGATCGTCGCTGCGAATGGCTGGCAAACTCCGGGATCATCTTCGGCGGCGCGACGCTCGACGACGGCACGGTGATCGAGCCGGTCGGCTGCGAAGGCCCGATCACCCTGAGACAAGTCCTGACGCACAGGGTCAACGGGGAGCCCGGCTCCGATTTCCTTTACAACCCGGTCATCTTCGGTCGGCTGTCTAACTTCGTCGAGGAACAGACCGGTCGGCCGTTCCGGGAGTTCATGTACGAATACGTGATAGACCCCGGCGGGCTGGGCGGCACGGCGGCCGGTTGGCGCGATGAAAGCAAGGGGCATGTGCTCACGCACCTCGCACCGCCGTTCCGTCACAAGGAAGGCGGCGGCGTCGAGCCCTCGCCGCTACCCAACCCTGAGTTGAACGCTAGTTCGGGCATCATCTCGAGCGCCCCGGACCTCGCGCGCTACGCGATCGCGTTGCAGGAGGGGCGCATCCTGGGCCCGGGTTTGCGCGACGCGATGTGGACCCCGCCGCAGAAACCGTCAGGCGAGACGGAACCCTACGCCTACGGCTGGTACGTGCAGGACTGGCAGGGCCACAAGCTCGTCTTTCACACCGGGTGGTGGCCAGACGCCTACACCGGCCTGCTGCTGATCGCCCCGGACGACGGCAAGGCGCTCGTCGTCCTGGGTACCACGGACGGTCTCCACTGGGACAAGCCGTTGGACGAGGCGGGGGTGGAAGGGTCGCCGGTCGCGGCGAAGTTCCTGGAGCTCTTCGTTCGCGCCGGGGCGCTCAAGAGCCGCTAGACCCGTCCGTCGGCCCTGCGCTGGTGGCCTGGAGTTCTTGCCAGCCCCTGCGCAGGACACGCGCGGCCGAGCGAGAGAAGACCGCCAGCAGCAGGATCGCAACTATGACGTCCGGCCAACCGGAATCGAAGATCCAGACGCCGAGGGTTGCGCCGATCACGGCGAAGCCCTCAGCGACGTCGTTGCGCGAGCACTCCCATACCGATGCCATGTTGACGTCGTCGTGGCGATGGCCGGAAAGCAGCAGCAGGCAGACGGAATTGGCAGCCAGGTTGAGCACGGCGAACGTGCCCATGGTCCCGACCACGGGTGCATCGGGATGCTGGAGGCGCCAGATGATATGGGCGGCGACGGCGATCGCCGCGGCGGAAATGAGCAGGCCCTTGAACAAGGCGACCCGCGCCCTCGCTGCCGGACTGGCCCCCACCACGGCGAGGCTGAGGGCGTAGGTGAGCGTATCACCGAGATTGTCCAGTGTGCCGGACAACAGCGAGGAGGAGCCGCTGAGCACCGAGCCCGTGACCATCATCACGAAGGTCGCGGCGTTGATCAGGAGCACCCAGACCAACACCCGGCGCTGACCGGCTTCCAGCGCTTCGGTCCGCAGAGGTTTCGAGCAGCAGTCGTCGGCCATCGTCCGGTTACCTTCTGATCTGGCGCATCCCGGCAGCGCGATCAGCTACGGTTAGCTTGAGACTCGCCCGGGAACATTTCTAAACATACATGACCCGAACAGCGAAACAAGAATCCCCCCTCGACCGCTCCGTGGGGCTCTGGCAACTCGTTTTCTACGGCGCCGGGACGATCCTGGGCGCCGGGATCTTCGTGGTCGTGGGGGAGGTCGTGGGCGAGGCGGGTCGCCTGGCGCCGATCGCCTATGCGCTGGCCGGCATCGTAGCCATCACCTCAGCCCTGTCTTTCGCGGAGATGGGCGCACGCATTCCGACGGCCGGGGGGCCGATCGATTATCTCGAGCAGGCCTTCCATATCCGCTGGCTCGGTTCCGGGGCCGGATGGATGCTGATCGTCGCGAACACGGTGTCGGCAGCCACCATCGTCACGGGGTTCGTCGCCTATCTCAACAGCTTCGCTGCCGTGCCGGACTGGACGGCCACCGTGGTGCTCGTGATTGTCCTGGGCGGTGTCGCCGTCGTCGGCATGAAGGAAAGCACCTGGCTGATGACGGCGACCACGCTCATCGGTATCGCGGCCCTGCTTGCCGTGCTGTGGGCGTTGCGCAGCGCCCTGGTCGAGGCCCCTGCGGAGGTGCTCGCCGGGCTCGGGTGGGGAGCCGAGCCGGGTGGGGGTACCGAAACCGGAACCGGGAATGCAACGACCTCGTCCATGGCCGGCTTCAGCATGCTCTTCGCGGGGGCGATCCTGGCGGTGTACTCCTTTATCGGCTTCGGCGACATGGCGCAGACGGCGGAAGAAGTGCGTGATGTGAAGCGCACCCTCCCGCGCGCCATGATGATCTCGCTGGCCATCGTATTCGTTTTCTACATCCTGATCGCGATGGCCCTGGTCGGCACGGGCCGGCTCGAAGTTATCGCCGACGCGTCGGCGCCGCTGGTGAAAGCTGTGGAACTGGCCGGCTGGCCTGGGCTTCCTGTCGCCATCGCGAGCCTGTTCGTGATCGTCAACGGGGCGCTGACGCAGATCATCGCGGCTTCGCGACTGCTGCTGGATATCGCGCGCGACGGCCGCGGTGCACCCGGCGTTCTCGCCCATGTGAACGACACGACGGACACGCCGATCCCGGCCACACTGATTATCGCCGCGACGGTCCTGGTGCTGGCCCTGCTGGTGCCGCTCAAGTCGCTCGCCGAAATGACGAGCTTTGCCATCCTGGTCGTGTTCGTCGGTGTGAACCTGTCGCTGGTCCGCATGAAGCGGCGCAGTCAGCCGGAGGAAGTCCCTGACATTCCGTTGATCGTTCCGGTGATCGGCGCGCTGGCCGCCGGTGGTGCGTTGGCCGGACAGATCGTGCAGGTCGCCATCAGTGGGTCGTGATCAGGCGCGCTCCGGGAAGATGACGATCGCGCGTACCGAGGTGTCGCGTGACCGGTGCGGTATGCGTCCTAGTTTGTTCGCCCGGCTGGCCGGCTCGATACCCCGCTGCGTAGCCAGGCGGGGATGAGCGCAAGCCCCGACACCACAAGCCCCGAGGCAAGGAGGTCGCTGCTCCCCGGCCGCCCGGGTAACAGCAGCATGGCGACGCCGATCAACAGCAGGTAGAGCGAGGCGGCACAAGTCGAAACTCTGAGCAGTGCCCGCCAGAGGCGATGTCTCTCGACGCGGGGGTCAGCACCGGCCATCGCTGCCGCCCGGCTCCAGAAACCCACGGGCTGTACGCGGCGAAAAAACTCGGCCAGTCGCTGCTCCTCCGTCGGTGGCGTGAACCACGTGATTCCCACGGCAGCCACGGTCGTCACCAGCGCCATCACGCCGAGGCGCAGCCACTCGGCTTCCAGGGTCGCCAGCACGATCGGTGCCGTCAGCAGGCTCGCCAGGATGGCGGCGACCTCGGAATAAAGATTGATCCGCTCCCATAGCCAGCGAAGCACCAGCACCGAGCCCATGCCGGCACCGAAAAGCAATGACAGCGTCCACGCCTCCTGGATCGATCCGAGACGGGTCATGATGATCAGCGCGATCGCCAGGATCAGCAGGTTCGAGAGGCGTGCCACGATGACGAGCTCGCGGCCGGAGGGCTGTCGGCGCAGGCCGGCCTGGCAGACGGCGCGACGATAGATATCGTTTGTCCAGTAGGAAGCACCCCAGTTGAGGTGCGTGTCGATGGTCGACGCAAGGGCCGCGAGCAAGGCTGTGAACATGAGGCCCCGGGCCCCGCTCGGGAGGAGTTCCACCGCGCCCGTCACAAACAGGATTTCCCGCTGTGCAGTGAACCCCTCGGCCAGCGCCTGTTCGTTGCTGAACGGATAAATCACCAGCAGGGCAACGGCGATAAGCAGCCATATCAGGCTGCGGGCAAACCATTGCAGCCAGGTGAATACGACCCCAGCAATCCGGGCTTGACGATCGCTGCTGCAGGCCATGGAGCGCTGCGCAAGATAGCCGGTCCCGTCGCTGCTCATCTGGAAAATCCATTGCAGGGAAATGATGGCGATAAAAGGAAGTAGCAGTTCTCCCGGCGGAGGCGAGAACGAAAGCATCTGCGGGCCCCGCTCGGGATAAAGTTGCAAGACCCGCTCGCTCAACGTCCGCAGGCCACCGGCCTGCGCCACGGCATAGCCGGCATACACCGCGGTGCCGGCCATCATGACGGCAAACTGCGCGACATCGGTGGAGATGACCGACCGCAGGCCGCCGGTGGTCGAGTAGAGCGTGGTGAACCCGAGAATGAGCGCCACGCTGATGATGCTGTTCGCCGTGGCTACCTCAGGCGGCAGACCGGTGGCACTGCCACCGAGACTGAGCCCGGTGGCGTCCACGAATATGGTCAGCGCACCGAAGATCTCTGGCGGCAACCACTCGTGCCATGGCAAAAGTACTTCGGCGATGCGTACTGCGGCAACGAGCACCATGGCCATCACGACGCAATTGATGACTGTGCCGTAATAGACGGCTTTCAGGATGCGCAGGGCCAGGACGCCTCGTCCGCTGTAGCGGATCTCCGTCAACTCGGCGTCGGTCAGCGCACCGGAGCGCCGCCACAGGGCAGCGAACACGAAGGCAAGCAACAGGAATGCCAGGGCGTAGATCCAAAGACGCCACAACGCGAAAATTCCGCTGGTCGCGATCAGGCCGGTAACGAGCAGGGGCGTGTCCGCCGCGAACTGGGTCGCCGCCATGCTGACACCGGCTTTCCAGCCCTTGATCGTGCGCCCTGCGAGGAAGTACTGGTCGAGATCTGCCGAGGCCTGTCGCCGGACCCGCAGGCCGGCGGACACGGAATACAGGACGAACGCGAGCACGATTGCGAGATCCACCATCGACAAGCAGTCTATAGGACTGTCCGAAGCCGTTCCCGGCGCAGGGATTCTCCGTACGACGATCGGCACGATCAAAGAGCAACGACACGGAGGACCACATGGGGGTCTCCCGGGACGCCGCGTCATTTACGCTTTACTGTACGTGGTGGACAAGCTGCCCAGAGGAAACGGACGTGACCGAACGATCAATTGCTGAGACCCGTGATGGCGACACCGGACGCTATGTCCTGGCTGAGCCCGATGGCGAGAGCTACCTGACCTACCGGCTTGATGGCGATCGTATGCTGATCGACTACACATACACGCCACCGGCGCTGCGCGGACGCGGCACCGCCGCCGCCCTCGTGGACCGCGCCGTAGCGGACGCGCGCGCACGGTCCTGGCGGGTGGTTCCGGTGTGCCCCTACGTCAAGAACCGGATCGAGCGGACGCCGCATCTGCAGGACGTGCTGGCGGGCTCTTCCGGCCGCTGACACGGGCCGAAGGCCTGTGGCTCGAACCCCGCTTTGTGAACCGTGGGTTCGAATCCCAATCAGGGATATCTTTAGGCTTGGCGGAGGGGGTGGGATTCGAACCCACGGTACGGAAGACCGTACACTTGATTTCGAGTCAAGCCCATTCGACCACTCTGGCACCCCTCCGGAGGCACGGCATTCTCCGCGCCGCGGCGGGGGGTGTCAATCTCGCGACCCGGAACGAACACGATGGCGGAGCAACCTCAACGATGAGCGAACGATTTACAGTATCCCTCGAGGCCGAGCTGGCGCAGCAGTTCGACGGCTACATGCAACGCAAGGGCGCCAGGAACCGCTCCGAGGCGGTGCGCGACCTGATTCGCGAGGCGCTCGCGCGCGAGCAGCTCGACAAGGACCCCGATGTGCACTGCCTCGGGATCCTCACCTATCTCTACAATCATCATGAGCGTGAACTCAGCAAGCGGCTCACCGAAACGCACCACGCCCATCACGACCTCACCGTGACGACGCTGCACATGCATCTCGATCACGACCATTGTCTCGAGGCGGTGTTGCTGAAGGGTCCGGCCTCGCAGATCGAGGCCTTCGGCGACTCGGTCATGGCGCGGCCCGGCATCCGCCACGGGCGGCTGCACCGGATTCCTTCTCCGGCGGGCGAGGAAGGTTCGCACGGCCATTCGCACGGCCATTATCGTGAGCATCACCACGATCACGACTGATTCGCTGTCGCGCGACCCGCGCGACCTGTGACAATCCCCTATTGAGAGGGGGCCTGGCCAGGGTAAGAATAATTCCGGAAAAATATTACCGGGAGCTCTGCCTTGGAGCGCGTTCCTTTTCGACTCTCATCCAGGCTGGCAACGGCGCTCGCCACGGCCCTGGGCGTCCTTACGGGAATCCCGACGCTGCAAGCCGAGACCGAGCAGCCCGCCTGGCTGGATGCCGTGGTGGTGACCGGAACGCGTTCGACGCACTCGCTGGCCGGGGTTCCCGTCGACACGGTCCTGATCACCCGCGAGGACATCGAGCGTTCGCCCGCCCAGAACCTTCCCCAGTTGTTGCGCATGATTCCCGGGGTGTCGATCACCAATCTCGACGACACGCTGGCCGCCGACAACCTGCGGTTGACGGTGCGCGGCCTGCAGGTCAACGAAGGTTACGGACTGGTGCTGATCGACGGCCGGCGCATTCACGGCGGGCTCGGCGCGCACGGCGACTACGGCGTGAGCCTGAACCAGGTCCCGATCGCGATGGTGGAGCGCATCGAGATCGTCAAGGGCGCGAGCTCGGCGTTGTACGGTGCGGATGCCATGGCGGGCGTGATCAACGTGATCACGCGCCCCGTGCCTCCGACGGCCGGCGGGACGGCCTCGCTCACGCGCGGCCGCTACGACGTGCTGGCGCGCAACGGCGTGCCGGCGAATGATCCTGGCCGCGACGATCTCCGGGCGCATGCCAGTTTCGGTACGCCGGTCGGCGAGTCGTCGGGTTTCCTGTTGCTGCTCAGTCGGGAGCAGGACGAATCCGCGGACCGTGATCCCGCAACGACCTGGCGTGATGCATTGCTGGCACGCTGGAGCACGGCATTCGGGGCGCACTGGTCGGTCGAACTGCAGGCCGACGCGGCGCGTGCCCGGCGCGAACCGGCCGCGGCGCCGGAACGCTTCGATCGCCAGTATGACGATCGTCGCGGCACGATCTCGCTGCGCCATGACACCGCGACCCACACGGCGAGAGCCTCGGCCTATCGCTTCACACAGGAGTTCGTGCAGGGCTACCCCGGTTTCACGCATGGCTTTCGCAGCGGCGAGATCGGTTATGAGCAGGCCGAAGCCCAGTTCACCTGGCTCGGCGAGGACCATTGGCTGACCGTCGGCGGCGAGTTCCAGCGCCAGGATCTCGACTATGAGTTCAGCAATTACCGTGACGGCCTGCTCGAGGCCACGCTGCCCGTGCGGCGCAACGTGGACACCTCCAGCGCTTATGTGCAGGACGAGATCTGGCTGTACGAACGCCGGCTGATGCTCGTCCCGGGTGTGCGCTACGAACATCACTCCACCTTCGGCAGCGAACTCAATCCGAAGCTTGCCGCCAGCCTGCGCAGCGCAGACGAGCGGACCACCTGGCGCGCCTCGATCGGGCGCGCTTTCAAGTCACCGACCATCCGCCAGCTCTATTACGAAGGTCTGTACCGGCACGGAGAGAGCTACATCGAGTCGAACTCCGAACTCGATCCGGAGAAAGCGATCAACGTCAACCTCAGCGTGGAACGGCGCTGGACGCCGTACGGCCTATGGGCTTCATTCGGCGTATTCCAGACGGATCTCGCGGACAAGGTGGTACGCACGGACACGGGTCGCGAGACCGTGGACGGCGTGCCGATCGAATCCTATGTCAATGTCGAGGAAGCGCGGATCCGCGGTGCCGAATTGTCCCTGCGTGCCGGCGGCGCGCGCGGCTTCTCGATGACGGCGGGACTCGCATGGACCGAGGCGGACAACCGGGACACCGGCGAGACGCTCGCTTACGTGCCCGAGTACACGGTGTCACTGGCGCCGACCTGGGTGGCGACGGGTGGACAGGGCGGGGTGCGCCTCGCGGTGATCGCGGTGGGGGAGCAGTTCCGCGACGTCAGCAACACGCGGCGTGTCGATGCCCACCGGGTCGTGGATCTTCGCGCCTGGCTGGCCCTCACGACCCGGGCGACCCTCAACCTCGACATCGGCAATGCCTTCGAGTCCGACAAGGGCGACGACGCCTTTGCCTGGCGTCAGGGCCGGCGGATCGGCCTCACGCTGGATGTCGAATTTTGACCGGCGCCGTGCGGCGCCAGCGACAGGAGAGTTTCATGAACTGTGCAAGATTGCGGATCCGCAGCCGCGTCGGGCTGACCGCGGCCCTGGGGCTGGCCGTGCTATGGCCGGTGCTGGCCGCGGCGCACTACCCGTGGATGACGCCGGGTGAGTATCGGCCGGCGCCGGGTGAAACGGTCGTGTTCAATATCGGCTGGGGTCACGAGTTTCCCGGCACGGCCACGTTGGGGCCCGAGCGGGTCGAGGCCGCGTGGCTGGTGGATGGCGCCGGGACGGCAACCGCCATCGACCTGTCCGCCGGAGCGCTTTTCGTCACGCCACCCTTGCCCGGCGACGGGCCATGGCTGCTGGCCGCACGGCAGGTTCCCGGCTTCTACAGCCGCACGCCGCGCGGGGGGCAGCGCAGTTCCCGCGCCGACAACCCGGATGCGCTCAGCTGCGGATATTCGCGTAACGCCGTGGTCGCATTGCTCGGCGAGGGCCCGGCAATCGACGCCGAGTTGGGGTTTCCGCTGGAAATCATGCCGCTGGACGGGCAGGCGGCGCTGGGCAAGCCGCTTGCGGTGCGGGTGACGCTGCATGGCCGGCCGTGGCAGGGCATGGTCCGCGCGACGTATGCCGGGTTCACGGGCGGCGAGGGTGAGTATGCGGCCAGTGCGCAGACGGATGACGCGGGGATCGCACGCCTCGCGCTCGACCACGGCGGCCGCTGGATGGTTGCGGCGAGGGCCAGTGAACCTTACCCGGATCCGGCGATCTGCGATCAGAACAATTACAATGCGACCCTCACGCTGGAGGTGCGCTGAATGCCACAACGGCTGCGTTTTTTCTTGCTCGGTCTTGCCGTCATGTGTTGCCTGTGGGTGCCCGTGGCGCATGGCCATGCCCTGCTGCACGAGTTCCTGGACGGCGAGGCGGTCATCGTGCGGCTGACGTTTGCCGGGGGCGACGAATCACCCTGGTTCGAGCCTTACGAAGTGTTCGCGCCCGGCGAAGAGACGGCGTTTCAGTCGGGTCGTGTCAATGCGCTCGGCGAAGTGATGTTCCGGCCGGACCGGCCCGGGGCCTGGAAGCTGCGCGTGATTTCCGCGGACGGCCACGGGGCGACGATCACGCTCGAGGTGGACGGCGCCGGCGAAGTTCTTGCCGTAGAGGGCACGCACGGCGATGCACATGGCCACTGGTCGCGCGTAATCGCCGCGCTCGGCTACGTGCTCGGCGCTTTCGGTCTGCTGATGATCTGGCGGCAGTGGCGCGCGCGGCCGCCTCCCGCGGCCTGATCTGCATGCATATTCCTGACGGCCTGATCTCGCCGCAGACCTACCTGCCCGCCTTGGCGCTCGCGGCGCCATTGTGGCTCGTCGCCGGGCGCCGCCTCCGCGACCGGCTCGGGGACGAGATGCTGCCACGCCTGGCGGTGTTCACGGCGCTCGCGTTCCTGCTCTCCACGGTGATGCTGCCGTTACCCGGCGGCACGTCCGGGCATGCCGTCGGGGTGAGCCTGCTGGCGCTGGTGTTCGGTCCGTGGACGGCGTTCATGGCCTACAGCCTGGTACTGCTGCTGCAGGCCGTGGTAGTCGGCGCGGGCGGTATCACGGCGTTGCCGGTCAATGCGCTGGCGATCGGTTTCGTGGGTGCATGGACCGCCGTTGCCCTCTACCGGGGACTCGGGTTTCTCGGCGAGACGCCGGCCGTTTTACTCGCCGTGTGGGGTTCGGTCATGACGTCGGCGCTGATACTTGCGCTGGTGCTGGGCATGCAGCCCTGGCTCGCGCATGCACCGGACGGCACGCCACGCTTCTTTCCCTTCGGCCCGGCCGTGACGTTGCCGGCGCTGCTGATTCCTCATGCGCTGATCGGCGCCGGCGAGGCGGCCCTGACGTTGTTGATCTTCCGTCACGCGCGGCGAAGACGATGGTTGGCGGTGCGCGGGTGAGGCCGAAAGGGAGCCCGCGCGCCGGATTGTTCGCCTGGCTGGCTGCCGTGGTGGTGGCGACGCTGGTGCATGAGCCTGCCTGGCTTGCGGCCGGGTGTGCGGTGGTGGTCCTCTTTTCGGGCGGGGGACGGGTCGCCCTATTGCTGCGTTCCCTGCGCGCGGTCCTGCCGATCCTGTTGCTGATCTCGATCGGTTATCTGCTGATGAGTTGGCTGACCGGCGCCCCGGCCTGGGGTTTTTTGCTGTTGTTGAACCTGCGCGTGTTCCTCCTGGCGTTGTTGACCAGCTGGATGCTGCGCGACGTGCGGATCGAACTGGC
>Ga0102941_1000162_pt1 | contig 28439 bp, 28 predicted proteins | sample SalPonR2_C_D2_MG_FD_79281 | JGI IMG/M metagenome (GOLD analysis project Ga0102941, IMG submission 79281) | Salt pond soil microbial communities from South San Francisco under conditions of wetland restoration - Salt Pond MetaG R2_C_D2_MG | ecosystem: Environmental > Aquatic > Marine > Intertidal... | reverse complement strand
CTTAAAACTATTAATATGAACTATTCTATAAATAATAAGACGAAGTAGGAAACGACTTAAGTTTAAACAATTTTAACGTAACAGTTAAATTTTTAGCGAATAATTCCCCTGGGTCACCAAGGACTCCTATGGAGGATCCATAGGGTGATTGGTTACTTTTGTAGCGAGACAAAAGTAACATTAATTATCCCTGCAAAAATCAATAGTGCTCATAATATTTAACCGGACAGTTATGTTATAGCAATGTAAATTATTGATGAAAAAGACCAGGTAAGAAGGGGGATCTTACCTGGTCTTTACTAACAGGCACCTTGATTAATAGGGTTCGATATTGAGGAGACAAGGTATGTATGTTTTTATTAATTTTTAAACTATTTGCTTCAAAACATTTACCGACCCATCATATGACCTCTGCCTCTGCCGGACCTGTTTCTGTCATAGTCATCATTATTATAGTGATGATGACCTCTTCCCCTTCTTCCACGGAATCCTCTTCTATAATTTCCACCTGCACAATTACCAAAATAGCCCTGGCCACCATAACTAATAAGCTCCTGTCTTTGCACGTAGTCAGCATCTTTGAGTAGTTGCAATTTTTCCTGTTTGCGCAATTCCATTAAGTCTGCTCGCAACTCATGTTGTTGATCCATCAGCTTCGAGACTTTATCCCAGTTAGGATTTTTGTTCTCTACTTCATCTTCAATAGCTTCGTGATTGTCTTCTATTGTATCGTAAATATCTTCAGCTTTTTCCTGATTTTCTTCTAAAAGATTACTATGCTGTTCATAGAATTCTTCCGAGAAAGCACTATCATAATTTCCATCAGCTCTTCCTCTCATATGCCCGCCCCATCCAGGACCATAAGCAAACAAAGCAGTGGCCACTACTACAACACCAAATAATACCCCAATTGATTTCTTCTTGAATTTCATGGTTTTACTCCTTTTTATTTTAATTTATTATATCTTACTAAAACCTATTTATTTGATAGGTCTTGTAGGGATTAGTTACAAAAAATTTAAACTGCTTTATAACCAGCCTCTTCAACTAATTCCTTCAACTCTGATACATTTTTAAATCTATCCTCATGTTTAACTGTAGCGGTTTCTGATTCAAGCTCCACTTCAGCTTTCGAGACTAGATCATGCTTCTCAAGAGCGTTTTCTACTGTCATTTTGCAATGCTGACAACTCATTCCTTTGATTGTTAATTTAGTTTCCTGCATATTTTCTCCCTTTTATGTTTCATTCCAAACTTCTTAAATATTATTATTTCTTCCTAAAATCCAGGTCATAGTCCGACTACGCTCACTAAGACTTCTTTTTTATTCATTTTTATAATCTGGTGTTATATCAACTCCTCGTAATCTATTCGCATTGGTAACTACTGTTATAGAACTGGTAGCCATGGCAATTTCTGCTATAACTGGATGTAATAAACCCATTACAGCAACAGGGATTGCAACTGTATTATAGGCAAAAGCCCAAAAAAGATTCTGTTTTATTTTCTTGAAAGTCTCCCGGGATAATTTTACTGCAGTAACGACCGAAGATAAATCTCCACGGACTAGAGTTATATCGGATGATTCTATTGCTATATCTGTCCCAGTACCTATTCCAATTCCAACATCTGCCTGTGTAAGAGCAGGAGCATCATTAATTCCATCTCCTACCATAGCAATTTTACCAAATTCCTTCTGTAGTTCTTTGATTTGATCAACTTTTTCATCCGGAAGAACTTCTGATACTACATGGTCTATGCCTACTTTCTCAGCAATTGCTCGCGCTGTAGTTTGATTATCTCCTGTTATCATAGCAGTCTTGAGACCCAAATTATGTAATTCCTGAATAGCCTCCTGTGAATCTTCTTTCAAAGTATCCGAGACAGCAACTATTCCAAGAATATTATCCTCTTTAGCAACCAGCATGGCTGTTTTGGCTTCTTCTTCTAATTCCGTCATTTTTTGCTCAACCAGTTCAGTATCCAATCCGAAATCGTCCATTAATTCCCGAGTTCCAACTCGAACCTCTTTACCTTTTATTTTTGCCTTTACTCCCTGTCCTATAATAGCATTGAAACCCTGAATATCATTAAGTTCGATATCCTTTTGTTCAGCACTATTCACTATTGCTTTGCCAAGGGGATGTTCGGAACCCGATTCTACACTGGCTGCATATTTTAGCAATTCTTGCTCACCAGTGCTATTGAAAGTAATTAGGTCAGTAACTTCGGGCTGTCCTTTTGTAATTGTTCCAGTTTTGTCGAAAACTATTGTATGCACATCTTTCATTGTCTGAATCGCTTCACCTTTTCTGATCAAAACACCATTATTTGCGCCCATTCCACTTCCTACCATCAGAGCAGTAGGTGTGGCCAATCCCAGAGCACAAGGACAGGCAATCACAAGCACAGAAATTGTAGCAAATATAGCCAGAGTTACAGTTCCCAGAGTAGGATCAACCCAGGGTAGAAAACTCTGCGCCCAAACTCCGATACTTTGGAAAGTACCAGGAAAAATCAACCAGAGTAGAAAAGTAGTAGCTGCTATTATCAAAACTGTAGGAACAAATATTCCAGTTATTTTATCAGCAAATTCCTGGATAGGTACTTTTGTACCTTGAGCTTCTTCCACCATCTTAACAACCTGAGAAAGAAAAGTATCCTTGCCAACTTTGGTAGCCTTGACTTTAATTAAACCATTTTGATTGACAGTTGCGCCAATAACTTCATCGCCTTCCGACCGTTGGACGGGCATAGATTCACCGGTAGCCATAGATTCATCGATACTGGTCTCACCTTCGATTATTTTTCCATCAGTTGGAATTTTTTCACCGGGTCGCACCAACATCACATCTCCTGGCTGTACTTCTTTGATAGGTACATCTTTTTCTTTTCCATCTTCAATAATTGTAGCGGTCTTAGCTCCCAGTTCAAGCAATTTTCGAATTGCTTTTGAAGCCCGACCTTTGGCAGTTTCTTCTATATATTTACCGGTCAGATGAAAAGCCATTATCATAGCAGCCACACCAGCATAGTTGGCTATAGGAGTAAAAAACACAAACGGTCCTGTGATAAAGGCCGCTCCCGTACCCATAGCAATTAAGACATCCATATTGGCATTACCATGACTGACTGCTTTGAATGCAGATACATAGGTTTTTCTACCAAAAATTGTAAGAGGGGGTATAGCCAGTAATATCATTCCTAGATTGTAGATAAACTCATTAGGCCAGGCCACTCCAAATACCATTTCTGGAATCATCCAAAGTATGATCGGAACCGTAAAAGCCCAGGTTCCCCACATCCGTTTTCCAGCCTTTTTGACTTTTTCCATATCATCTTTTGCAGAACTACTTTCCTCATCTTCCTGGACAACTCCTTTTACTTCGTAACCTGTATCCTCAACAATTTTTTCAAAGTCAGATTCATTTAAATTAGAAGGAACATATTCAACAGTGGCTTTTTCCGAAGCCAAATTTACATGAGCGGAAGTTACCCCTTCTGCACTATTCAGACCTTTTTCAACAGCGGCAGAGCAACTAGCACAGGACATTCCACCAATCTCTAGGGTAGTTTTGGTCTTATCTTCTTTGACATCATAGCCCGAATTTCGTACTACTTCATTCAGATCATCCTGTCCAATTAGATCAGGATCAAATTTTACATAAGCTTTATCAGAGGCAAAATTGACCTGTGCTTCATCAACACCTTCAGTCTTATTCAAACCCTTTTCAATCGTCTGAGCACAGCTAGCACAACTCATTCCTTCTATATTTAATGTTTTTTTATCTTTGTTTTTTTCTTCATTCATGACTACCTCCCTTGTTACTTACCATCCAATTCATGTTTTAATTGATTATATTCTTCTTTAGTTATCTCTCCGCTCGCTAATCTTTGCTTCAATATCTGGAGCGGTTGGTCACTATTTGTTTTAACTTTTGCTTTTTCAAACCAACCTTTATCAATGATCAGATATATTAAAAATATTGCCCCAATAATCCATATAAATCCCATAATTACCTCCTATTAATCATTCTCTAATTCATCTTTTAACTTTCTATACTCTTCTTTGTCGATTTCTCCTCGTGCTAGTCGTTTTTTTAGTATCTGTACAGCATTGTTTGATTGTGTTTTATCTGTTTTTTTAGATCCTCGATTATTTCTAATAAGTACATATATCAATATCACTATTGCTATTATTATCAGTATATTAAACCAACCATAACCTCCCATATAACCCATATTCATTCCTCCACACCAGTTACTAAATATATTTGCTAAAAAATTCATATTATTCTCCTTTAATTAATATTACTGATAACATATTGTAATTGTTCTTCCACCTTCTCACTAACTTCAGCTATCTTTCCACTTTCGAAAAATTGGTCTGTGAAAGTAGGTTTCATAATTTCTACAAAAGTTTGCTTACCATCCTTATAAACTACTACTGAACAGGGTAAAAATAATCCTATATTCTTATTCTCTTTTAAAACATTATAAGCAAACTCTGGATTGCAAGCTCCTATTATCCTATAATCATCAATATTTGAGCCAATTTTATTTTTGATCTTCTGTTTAATATCAATATTAGTAAGTACTCCAAAACCTTGTTCTTCCAACAATGATTTAGTTTTTTCAACTACCTCTGTAAAATTTTCCTGGCTAGATGTTTTCAAACTATAATTATTCATATTAACCTCCTTTGGACCAAAAACACGATTTACATTAATTTTTTAATTGTCTCTATTATTTCACTTACCTGTTCTTCATTCCCTTCAGTGGTCTCTCCTAAAATACAATTTTTCATATGCGATTCAAGTAAAATTTTCTTCACCCCCGTCAGAGCCGACTCAACTGAAGCGATCTGATTCAAGATATCATCACAGTAAATATCATTATCAATCATATTGCTAACTCCTCTGACCTGTCCTTCAATCCGTTTGAGTCTATTGATCATATTTTGTTTTAATTCAGCATTATGATGTTGAGCATGTTCACATTTATTTGGCATCTTTCAACTCCTTTTTATTTAAATTCACTATTTCAAGTATCTTTATACCCCTACCCCCTATCACTATCTATTTATATTATAAGGGAAACTTAAACCATTGTCAAGTATTTTTTTTGTGGTTTTTTTGTTTAATCTGGTTTATAGGGGGTATAGGTATTACCTATATAATATAGTTCGCAATTTCAACAAAATTTATTTTTTTACAATTTTTTTATCATTTTAATTTGATTTTTATTTAATCTATCCTTACAATATAAGGTATTGATATAAAATCTTTTAACTTTATTCAGCTGATTCAATTAGCCACATTAAGGGCTAGGGTTTTACCTCAATTTTTTTCTATTTCTATTTCCTTAATTTTTGATATAGAAAGTCAATAATTGATAATCTCATTAAATTTCAAATATTCGTTATTTGATTAAGGAAGCGAAAAATGGTTAGTTTTCCCATTAATACCTTGCATAACTCTATTACAATCTTACAAAATCACTTTCTGTGCGCCTGTCATAATTATTTTACCAAAAAATTGGCTCTTTGAAATATTTTAACATCATTTTCTATCCCAGGTAAGTTGTGAAAGTAAAATTCTGAGATTATTCCCGGGGTTTTACCCCTGTAACCATGCGATAAATCTCCAGAATACAATTTTTGTGATCCCATAGAAAGCAATAGGGAAAGTAAATTATGAGGAATTTTCTAGGTTTAAAGGTGACCGGTGGTTATTCGCAAGTTCTATATAAACATCAAATAATTAATTACATTTTAGCTCTTTTAATAAAATAAATTAGTTAAAAAAAGCTTGTGAATAATCACCGGGTCAGCCTAATTGTCTCATTAAAACTAATTAATATAATAACATTGACTAATTCAAATTAATTCATTAAGGAGGATGCAAGAATGAGAAAAGGGAAGTATTTAATTTTAGCTATTGGTTTTAGCCTAATATTTTGTGTTGGATGTCATAGGGTTGCAGACGCTGTTATTGATGGAGTTGTTGATGGAACAAGTAGAGCTGCTTCGGACAAAGCAGAGCAGGAGGTCTATGAATCACTAGCTCCAAAGGGGGAGGTCCCTGCGCCACAAACTCAGCAGTGGAATTTTTATATGGCAACTCACGCACGAGTATTATTCAATTACACTTTTGCACCAGGAGGAGTTTGGGTATCAAGACAGGATTACCAACCCGGAGAGTATACCAAATACCAGTCTGAACGTGAGGACGAAGAGACCGATATGATTATAGAGAAAGCCTTTTTAGAAAAATTAGATAATGGAAATGAATGGTGGCGAGTCTCCTGGAAAGATGATGAGGAAAAAGTAATCTATGAAGCCCTTATTGATACCTCAGGACAAATGATCAAATTATTAGCTCAAGATTCTGAAGGCAATAAAGGAGAAATTAGGGTTCAGGGACAAAGAATCTATAGACGCCCCAATAAAGTTTCCGACCAGGAAATTAATCAATCTAGAGTTGAAACTGAGACAGTTTCAACGCCTGCAGGCACTTTTGAGACAGATAAAATTAAATACACAGCAATTACAAATGAAGGACAGGATTCTATGACCTGGTGGCTCTCACCTGAAATTCCTGGCGGAGTTGTCAAGTACCAGTTCCACGATGACAACGAGAGAGTATGGAATGCAGTTTTAATTGAAAAAGGACAGGGGGCGGAACGAAAATTAACTTCTTTTTAATATCTTTTTTTCATTAATTAGGGTGGTTTTGTAAAGAGTCTAATTTTCGTCATTTGAATAGAAATCTAAACATATTAATAACTTTTACATATCAAGGGCTAGAGTAGATTTCATTGAAATATAAAAAACGCTTTTTACAAAGCCAGCAACGTTCTAAACTACTAAAAAGATTTACATTTTTACCAATTTTGGGAATGTATCTATTTTGAATTGTATCGCAACTTAAAGGATTGACAAACCGTCATCTATCTTTTTAAGATCATTAAATTATTTACTTTTGTCTGCCCAAAACTAAAGAGGCTATATGAGGATGCATGTTGTTGGCCCAACAATAACATATTATCTCCTTAATTATTGCATTCTTATATAGTCTCTTATATTGAGGGCTTAATGTGATGAGAATCAATTTGTAATACACTTTCCTTTAATCACTAATAAAACTAACCGACTGAAAATTTGTGACAAAAAATATATTCTGAAAGGAAACCCACTATTTTGTATGCTGAGATATGCTCATCTCCTTAAAATTAATATCAGGTGCATACAAACAGGATATTTAGGTATCATTTACCTCTAATTTTTGAATTTATATTGAAGATTGAAGTAAACTAGGTTATTATCAAAATTACTTTGCACTGAGGAATCCAGCCTATCCTCTTTACGAATTAGATAATTGGCTTGAACTTTAATATTATTAGTCAGATAATAGTTTAGACCTAAACCAAAATTATGATATAGATCAACCTCTGAATAATCATTATTATTTTTTTCTGGATCATAAAGATCATATCGAAAAGTAGGCTGAACACTATTATTCATTTTCCAGGAAATTTCACTAATTAATCCAGAATAAGTGATTTGCGAACTGTTCTGTTCTCTTTTTCCCCGTATGTATCCAGATCTCAATTTCATAGGCTTCTTATTTACAACCAAATCAGCACCATAAGAATATTCTGAAGGGTTGACTTCAATAGATCTATTCACAAAAATTCCTGCTCTAGTATATTTCCTGCCATATGCTAATCTCCCAATAAATCTAAGGGGGTCTGAGTTTTTATATTTTTTCCTGGTTATACCGGGAGTATATAGAGCATCGGCTTGATTATTAGAGACCATGGCTTTATAATTTAAATTATTGAACTTACCACCAATCTGAAGTCCCACACTTCTGAAACCGGTATAGCCGTTAAATCCATTCCATTTTTTAACTATCATGGCTCTTTCTACAAAAGTCAGTTTACTGGAAGGGGTTAAACCTCCAAAAAGAGTACCTGGAACAGTAAATCTTCCGGCTTTTATTTTTAGATTATCACTATAGCTATATTTGATTGCAGCATCCATTAAGGCCGGATTTTGCTGATTCCATCCGTATTGCGCATACCAGCTGGTATTAGAATTTATTTTACCATATGATTTCAACATAACTCTTCTAATATTGAAACCAGAGCCCTGGCTATTATAAGAAAACCAGGTTTGAACGAAACCTTTAAAATTTAGACTTTCTTTTGCATAGATATTGCTTAGCAGCAGAAAAAAGACGATCAAAATATACTTCTTATAACTTTTCCTAAACATATTTTCTCCGAATTATTATTAAAAAGAATCTATTTTGACTGTTTAATTTTAAGATTGCTTCTATTTTAAAAAAATCCATAAATAGTTTAATTTAGATTATAATTGATTTTAGCTACTTTTTTCCTACCTTTAGTTAAAAAACCTATACATTCGATAGGTCTTATAGGTATTAGTTACAATAAATCCCGATGAAATACTTTTCTCATTGCTAGAGGTAATAATTCCAAAAATAGATTGAGATAAAAATTGGCTTTCATTCTAATGTATCTTATTATTTTGAGATTTTAAAGAATTCAAATAGGAACTGGAGTAGAACTGAATTAAGTTTTTTCTCAAAAAACCATTTGACAATAATAAAAATAATATTTAATATTTATATGTGAGTAAGTGTTAACTAACATAAGGAATTATTTTGAGAAAGACAGCTGAAGAAAGAAAAAAACAAATAGTTGATGAAAGTCTCAATATTATTTACGAAAAAGGATTTATGCAATTTACTATTAGAAATATAGCTCAACGAGTTGGGATCTCAGAGGCAGGAATTTATCGTCATTTCGATTCCAAAAATGATATAATCTTTAGTATTCTCGACCGCATGAATGAATTTGGAGAAGAAATCTCAGAGCAGATCAAGTCAATAGAAGACCCTATTAAAAAAATAAACCGTTTTTTTCTCCTTCAGCTCAAGTATTTTGAAGACAATCAAGAATTAGCAATGATTTTACTTTCAGAAGAAATATTCAATAATCATGATGACCTAAGAAAAAAATTTAATAGTATTTTAAATAAACGGTTTGAGAATTTAATAGATCTCCTAACAAAAGCAGCCCAAAAAAATCGTATTGATAAATCAGAAATAGAAGATATAGCATTTATCCTTCAGGGAACTATGCGCGGATTGGTTTTTCGATGGAATTTAAACGAATATGATTTTGACTTAAAATCAAGAGGAGAGGAATTATTGGATACAATCTTTGCTAATTTTACTAAATAACTTGGAGAGTTTTGAATTAACTATAATTTTTTTATACTAAAAATTAGTAAGTGTTAACTAACAAACCGTAGGAGAGTGGTTATGATGAAATTATTCAAAAAATTGATAAATATACCCTGGATTACATTAATCCTGATCCTAATACTATCGTTTGCAGCCTTTATGACCATGCAAAGTAATTCTCGCATGGAAACCGATATGGATGAATATATGCCCCAGAACCATCCCGCTTTTGTATACAGTGACAAGGCTGAGGAATGGTTTAATATCAAGGACGGAATCATTATCGCTATTGAAAATAAGGAAGGTATATATAATGCCCGGACTCTGCAAAAGGTCAAAGAATTGACCGAAAGACTACAGGATATGGAGGAGATCAATAAGGATGATGTAACTTCTCTATATACAGCAGATAATATTATTGGTACTGAAGGTGGACTCGATGTTACTTCCTTCTATGATGACGTCCCTACTGAGCAGCAGAAGTTGGATGAATTAAGGAAAAAAGTTAAAGATAATGAAATGGTTTTTGGCAAGATTGTGTCGGAAAATGAAAAAGTTACTCTAATTAATGCCGAAATCGGGGATGATGTATTTTCTCAGAAATTTTATCAGGAAATTCTTGATCTGGTTGATGAATATAGAGAGCCGGAAAATCTATATGTCGGAGGCAGACCTATTGTTGAAGGAACTATGGCTTACCTTGGACCACGGGATATGCAAAAAATGGTACCAATTGTACTGGTTGTAATTGTTGTAGTACTTCTACTTGTTCTGCGAAGTTTTAAAAGCACAATTTTTACGCTTCTGGTAGTATTGTTTAGTACGTTGTGGGCTTTTGGATTGATGGCCGGTTTAGGTATTCCCATCTATGCGGTCACAACTATGATGCCGGTGATGTTAATTGCTATAGGTGTGGCAGATGGAATACATCTCTATAGTCACTTACATCTTTTTATGAATAATAATCCTGAGGCAAGCAAAAAAGAAGCTGTAGTAGACATGCTTAAGGGAATGTGGAAACCCGTAGTAATGACCTCGGTAACGACTGCAGTAGGATTTGTCTCACTATTAACCTCACAGGTTTACCCGATCAAATATTTTGGTCTTTTTACGGCTTTTGGAGTAATGATGGCTATGGTCTTTTCACTGGTTCTTATACCGGCTGCCTTAATGGCTTTTGGCTTGCCAGGTTGGTCTAGAGACGAAGAAAAAGAAGAGGAAGATGCCGAGGAAGAAGGAATTGTATACAAAATGTTAACCACCCTGGCTGAAAAAGTTGTTCAGCATAAGTATGTTACAATCTTTATCACAATTATTGTTATTGTATTATCTATTGGTGGCATGACCAGAGTATGGATTGATTCCAGCTTTTTATCAAAATTTGAAGATGATAGTAAAATTGTCCAGGCCGATAGATTTATCAATGAACATTTTGGAGGAACTTCAAGGCTCAATGTAATACTGGAAAGTGATGAAAAAGATACTTTCAAACAACCGGAAGTCTTAAGAGCAATGGCAACGGTGCAGAAGGACCTGGAAGATTCCCTGCAGGTAGTAGGAAATAGTTTTGGTATTACCGAATATCTGGAAAGGATGAATAGAGTCATGCATGCTGACAGTGCCAAATATAATAGAATTCCGGATTCACAAAATTTAGTAGCACAATACTTACTATTGTATGAGATGTCAGGTGACCCTGATAATCTCTGGCAGGTTGTGGACTATGATTATAAAAAGTCCAATCTTTCTTTTCAATTAAAAGAGGATAATTCTAGAAGTCTAAATAAAACAATTTCCCTCATAGAAAAACATAGTCCAAAATTTGAAGAAATGGGTATAGAGGTCAATTATGCTGGTTCAGCTTATATTTCTCTGGTATTTACCGATCTGATTTTAAAAGGCCAGATTCAAAGTATAGTTCTGGCTTTGATCTTGGTAGTTATCTTGCTCTCTTTTATGTTCAAAAATATAAAAGCTGGCTTAATAGGAGCAGTACCTATTACAATTACCGCCTTTATAAGTTTTGGTGTCATGGGATTGCTTAATATACCTCTAAGTACAACTACCGCTCTACTATCAAGCATTGCCATAGGAATAGGTATTGACTATGCTGTCCATTTCATTGAAAGATATAAAATATACGCCAGTAGAACCAAAGATAAGATAAAGACAGGTAGAAAAACCATGCACCATTCCGGCCGAGCAATATTATTTAATGCTATGGTTGTCATTGCCGGTTTTCTTGTTTTACTGTTTTCCGTATTTCCACCTAACAGAACACTGGGTGCACTGGTTTCCATGAATATGTTTACCAGTTTAGTAGGTACTCTAACAATCATGTTTCTACTTCTGTACATTTTCAATGTCTATTTTAAAGAGGATGATAAATGATATTAATTATTTCTATAATCAATATAAATTAAAGGAGGAAGGTTATGAAATTAACAAAATTAATCTCAAAAGTACTGATTTTAATACTCATATTTTCTGTACTTCCTTTTGCCCAGGAAAATATGACCGGCCTGGAGATCATGCAGAAAGTATATAATCGGCCTACTGGAGAAGATCAGACTGCCAAATTGACCATGACATTGATAGATTCTAAAGGGAATAAAAGAGTCAGAGAGATCAAACAATTTTCCAGAGATTTTGAAGATATGGAGAAGAAGATCATGTTTTTCATATCTCCGGCCGATGTTCGAAATACTGCTTTTATGAATTGGAGTTATGATGAAGCAGACAAAGATGATGACCAATGGATCTACCTGCCTGCACTTAGCAAAGTGAAAAGGATTTCTAGTGATAGCAAAAGTGATTATTTTATGGGATCAGATTTCACCTATGATGACCTTGGTGAGAGGCACCCGAAAGAAGATACTCATGAATTGCTGCGGGAAGAAACTTATCAGGGAGAAGATTGCTATGTAGTAGAAAGCATACCTAAACAGGAAGATTATATGTATTCCAGAACTATTACCTGGGTAGTGAAAGATAAATGGATAGCACTGAAAAAGAAATTCTTTGATGAAGATGGTGAGCATCTTAAGAATCTCACTGTAGAAGAATACCAGAATATAAAAGATTACCGGATAATTACTAATAGTATAATGCATAATGTTCAAAAAGACCATAAAACTGATATGACTCTGGAGAATGTAGAACTAGATACCGGAATTCCCGAGCGGAAATTCACTGAAAGAATGATGAAAAGGGGGTTATAATGTTTAAACTTACTAAAAAATTAAGTGTTACGATTTTTACGGTTATATTATTGTTTTCTATAGGAAATGCTCAAGGAACAAGTTTTCATGGTTATACCAGATCATATGTAGGTATGTTAACTTCCGGGGATAATGACTTTTCTATAGTGCAGAATACTTTTGACCTTGATATTGAGCATTCCAGGAAAAATGTATCTTTTCTTGTAAATCCTTATATCTATCAGTATCCTGAAAAAGATCTGGATTTCAATCTTAGAGAAGCTTATATGGATATCTATTTCAAAGCAATGGATATAAGAATTGGTAAACAGCAAATAATCTGGGGTAGCGCAGATGGAGTCTTTATTACCGATGTTGTTTCACCTAAAAATCTAGAAGAATTTCTATTGAGAGATTTTGAGGAGATTAGAGTTGGTATTACTTCTCTTAAAGCTGATTATTATTTTGGTAACAAAACTCTTGAATTTGTCTGGGCACCAATTTTTAACCCTACAAAGATGCCGGATAAAAGTTCTATCTGGTTTCCGGAAAGAAACCTCTCTAACGCACCTATAGAACCAACTATTGATAATTCTCAGAGAAAAGTCGAGAATAATCTTGAAAACAGTGAAGTCTTTGCCAAATTTTCGTCCATGGGCTCTCTAATTGATTATGAGCTTATGGCTGGATATATGTGGGATGATGAACCTACAATGCATATCCAAAAAACTATAGATCGAGAAACGCAAAAACCGACCTCAATAACAGCAATTCCACAGCATCATAGATTAAGTCTGGCTGGAGGAAGTTTCAGTACCACTCTTGGTCCTTTTGTATTGAGAGGAGAAGGCGCCTATTATGATGGTAAATATTTTCAGGATTCCAATCAGCCAGAAGGTGTGGTAGAGAAAAATTATCTGCATTATCTAGTTGGAACTGATTTTACATTATTTGATGTAAATCTTAGCACACAATTTATTCAGGAAACAATACTGGACTATGATGATTCTATCCGGGATGAACAGTATAAAAATACCATGACCTTTCTAGCTAAAGATGATTTTCTCAGACAAAAACTAACTGTCGAGTTCTTTTCATATGTAGGCTTAAATAATTCTGACGCTCTCTTGCGCCCGAAAGTATATTATGACCTTCAGGACTCTTTTGAGTTGCTTTTCGGAGCGAATCTTTTTCTCGGTGAGAAAGGACGATTTGGCCAGTACAATGAGAATGATATGTTGTATACTAAGATTACTTATACTTTTTAAATTTATGATAATGGGAAGGTAAATTTTTATCTCCCATGCTCATGGATTAATAGTGCAGGAACATGAGAGAAATATCTAAGTTCGACCAGGTATTCTCTAAAATTAGTGTTCCCATAAAAATTCTGAGTAAACACATTCAAACCCACTGTAAGCATATTGAATAGTACTTACGCTCGCTGCACATAATTAGTCTCAAATGTGTTTTTTTACTTATTTCTCACCAACTCCATGAGGAGGTCCAGCCTGGATAGCGTTATAGAGCTTATGGACAAAAACTGTATATTTTACATAGGTGCTTGCATATTTACGTCCGGCTTCGACACTTTCATCTTTATGTTTTTTTGCTTCTATAGTTTTCTTATGCCATTTATCCACTTTGTCTTTTAATTCTTTGACAAGTAGATCATTTATTGGTTTTGAATCTTTTATATCCAGAGCTTTTTCTGCTGCTTGAATATCTTCCGGAAATTCGTCAATGGTTTTTAAGCCTTTATAGGACATTCCCTCGGCTAATCTATGAAGCCTAACTGTATTCTCCATAAAATAATCTTTGGCAAGCTCTTTGGATTCTCCTCCTTTGTTATATACCTGTAATGCTTTTTCAAATTTCTGCTTGAGTTCTGCTTCTTCATTTTCTGTGATCCAGATTGCAACTGTTTCAAAGTCATTATTTTTAAGTGCCTTTCTGGCATCTTTGGCAACCGGACCCTGCCTTGTATTACAATGACCATAAGTAGTTCCTACAAATCCTACTACTAATACTGTAATTAGTACTAAAACTTTAAGTTTTGAAAGATTACGTAACATAGTTTCCTCCATTTTATTAATTATAAATTACTCATTCCTGAGCCAACTGAAAAAAGAGATAACCTATAGAATAGTCATGGTGAGCGGAGTCGAACCATGAACGAGAACAGGTGATAATCATTCTTCGACTCCCTGGAGGGATCCCTTTGGGGCGCTCAGAATGACAGTTTTTTTACTTTTTTCAGTTGGCTCATACATTGATTCCAATTTATTTAAGTCCATGTGGTGGACCGGATTTGATTTCATTATAGATTTTATGAACAAAAGTTAAATACTTGACATAAGCACTGCCATAATTTCTAGATTTTTCTATATTCTCCTCTTTGTTTTGTTTGGCTTCTACTGCTTCTTGAAACCATTTTTCAGTTTCCTTTTTGAGCTTATTTGTTAATAGATCTAGGATTGGATTAATATCTTCCTCTTCCAGCGCCTCTTCACCTTTTTCAATATCTTCCGGAAAGGAATCAATGGATTTCAAGCCTTCAAAAGGCATTCCTTCAGCTGCTCTGTGAAGTCTCACTGTTGTTTCCAAAAGATATTCTTTAGCCAGTTCCTGCTTTTCTCCGCTTTCTTCCTGATAGATCTTTAGGCATTTGTCAAATTTTTCTTTCAATTCCTCTTCATCTTCCTTGCTTATCCACCTGGCAATTAATAAGAAATTACCATTTTCCAGTGCTTTTCTAACATCAATTGCTACAGGACCCTCTCTGGTATTACAATGACCAAGAGCCTGGGAACCCACTAGAATTAATATTAATGTTGATACTCCCAAACTGCCTAAAATTAGAAAATTAAGTACCATTTCCTGCCCCCTTTATTTAGATTAAAATTAACCGTTTAATTGCTAAACAACCTCATTTATCTTATTCTGGTATTAAAATACTACTTTAAAACATTAATATCAAGTTATTCCTACTTTTTTAATAGGTTTTTATCTATGGATTTGAAATTTATAAAAATATATAAAGAATTGTCTTGAAGTTATAAGTGAAATATGAACATATTGGATAGCAAATAATTAGGTTTCCCTCAAAAATAAAAAATACTGCTATGCTGAGAGACCCGTGGGAGGATAGACGCAAGTTGAACCAATTTGTTTGTCTTCCCGGCTCGATTCCCTTATCGTGGGCCTTATACCTCTCTGGTTAGAAGATCTCAGATGAGACGCTCCCCACGTCTTTCCATTTATTATATATTTTTTCTGTTTTTATACATACTCGGTATTTCAATCTTTTATTAGTTTCAAAATATCGAGAATAATAATTCCTTGTGGGTAAGACATTTAATTTGAACATTGGCTTGGCCAAACAAAGAGAAGTCCTGGTAAGCGCCTCACGATAGACCTATGATAAGAAAGCTTAGCCATGGAAGCAAGAGCATAGTACTCATCCTTACGGTATTTAATTATTTTTCATTCTGAATATCAACCAATAATATCTGAACCAGAAAATATCAAATAATTAAATATGCACTTTTTTTAAGGTTCTCTTTTAAAATGTGGGGGTTGAAATAAAAAAGAAATGGACATAAATCTTTATTGTTTTAATTCTCTAATATTAAACTTAGGAGCACTCATGGCCATTAAACCGAACCACCTTGGTAATAAAATTCTTAATAGTTTTTTAAATTCAAGGATATTTGCTAAAAAAGACTGTCCTTTTAGAAGTAAAAATAAAATTATACCAAAGTAATGATAACAATCCTAAATACCATATATGCAGCAAAATATACAAGGAAAGTTGCTATGATAACAAAGAGAAATTTCTACCTTGGAGCAGTAAATAGCAAACCAGTATGGGGAGTATTGCAAATATATAGGATTGAATGTGAGAATTGTAACATAGTAACCGAGGAACAAAGGATCAGTGATAATAAAAAAAGTTATTCTACCGAAATTGGTAAAGTGGTAGTTAATTATACACAATACCTGGATAATAATTTAACAACCAAGTTATTAAGGCTTTCAGAGATTATGGTATACAGAATATGTAGATAAGAACTCTCCCAAAAAGGATTACATCAAATCCTTTTTCCGTTTTTTAAATTCTTCCCGGTCAATTTCACCTCGAGCATATCTTTCTTTCAAAATATCCAGGGGCGATTTTTCATCTGTTTTGTTTGAACCACGGCCATGGTCTAAAGCCTTTAACGCTAACCAAATAATAGCTACTAAGACTATTAGGCCAAGGATCCAACCCCAGCCTCCGAAGCCCATTCCACCCCATCCGTGACCACCAAATCCATTCATCATAATTACCTCCTTATTTATTATTAATTTCTATTAATTTAACTATATCCGACCACAAATTTTTGACCTTAATATTCTTAGGATTAAATCCTGCTTGTAAAATATTATCATAAGTTTCTCTATTAATATTTGCTCCATATAAATGCAAAGGAATAGGATTCAACAAATCCATAAATTTACCTATTACTTCCTTATCACTTCTGACATGTTCCAGCATCAAAACTTTCCCTCCCTGTTTGCAGACCCGTTTTATTTCTTTCAATCCCTGAACTGGGTTTGGAACAGAACAAAAAACACAGGAAGTAACTACTGTATCAAAAGTATTAGTTTGAAAAGCCATGTCTTCTACATCCATCAGTTCCAGACTAATACTATCTCGATCTCCCAATATTTCCACTCGTTTTCTGGCTTTTGCAAGCATTTTTTCACTGAAATCCATACCTGTCAATTCAACATCTTCGGGATAGTAAGGAATATTTTTACCTGTGCCTATCCCAACTTCCAGGGTTTTACCTTTTGCATTTTCAAGCAATTTTTGTCTCCATCTGGACAAACCTTTTTCCATAGGAGCTTCAAGTAAATCATAAAATTTTGCAATTCTATTGTAATTTTTCTTTACTTTAGTTCTATTTGTCATTCTATTTTGACCTTTATTTTTGAATGTCTAATGTCTAAAGCCCTAAGGTCTAATATCTAAGCTCTGAAAGCCAAAAATTAAAAATCTTCGAACTAAGAACTCTAATAATATTTTTTGGATTAATAGTTTCTTTCATTAGGCTTTTAAGCCTTGTTGCTTTAGACCTTAGACTTTTATGCCTTCAAGCCTTCAAGCTAAATCATTCACCAATTACTTTATAATTTCGCATCATCCCCATATCTTCATGCTCGAGATTATGACAGTGGTAAATATACTTACCTGTAAAATCTTTAAAACGCATAATAACCTGAGTTTTCATCCCCGGAAATAGTAAAAATGTGTCCTGCCAGCCTTTATCTAAAAACCCTCTTCGGAGAGTTCTCCAGGCTGACCTATTAACATTAGAAAGATCTCTACCAATTATTTGGAACTGAAGACCATGAATGTGAACAGGATGAGGCATCTGCATCATATTGCCCATCATTCTACCCATCATACCTCTACTTCCTCCGCCATTAATGAATTCCCATATTTCAGTAGTATTAATTTGCACCTTTTCCCATTCAGCCACCTCATTCATCTCAAAAGTTTCTCCATTTATCACCCACTGCATCCGTTCAAAAGAAAAATGGAATTTTCTGGGGGAATGGGTATTAATTGCTGAACCGGGATCAAATCTATCTACACTAGCAAGGTTCCGAGGTAGTTCTTTCACCGGACCACTTTGAGAAGAAATCTCAAAAGAACAAATATCAACTTCTGTACCATTCTCTATACCTCTGGGTCGTCTTCCTCCCATCATTCTTCCCATCGGCATAGAGGCACCATCATCATAAGGTAGACTTTTCAGTCTGACCTTTTCACCTGATTTATACTGAGAGAAATCTTTCCATATCTCAACTCTTTCTCCTGGGGCTAACATTAAATAAGGCTTATCAGCAGGTTTACTCAGTAAGCCTCCATCTGTCCCAATTACTTTCAAATCACTACCACCACTCCAGCCTAATTTATATATTCTGGAATTTGAGCCATTTAAAATACGAAACCGATAAGTAGCTTGTTTAACTTCTTTTTCGCGTTCTGCTGCTCCATTTACAAAAATTCTATCCCCCAAAAAACCCATCATCTGTGCCATACGATTGTTTTCCAGATAGACCAATTGATTATTGGAGCTAAATGTTCTATCCTGAATTACTAATGGTCTATCAAATTCTCCAGAAGGTAATTCTTGCTGGTCCCCCTCAATGATAAACATTCCCGCCAGGCCATAATATACCTGAGGCCCAGTTATTTTATCGGGATGGGGATGAAACCAATATGTCCCTGGACGATTGTCTACTTCAAATTGATATATATAGGTCTCGCCCTTATTAATAGCGTATTGAGGATGCCCATCCATTTCAGGGGGTATATGTAGACCATGCCAGTGGATTACACTTTCCCGGGGCAGTTCATTTTCAAATTGAATTCTAATTTTCTGGCCACGTTCCACATGGATTATAGGACCTAAATAGGTGCCTTTCATCTTTTCAAGATTATTGTTCTGCCCTTTTATCAATTCAGATTCATAGGTAAAAACTCTGGTTTTTGGACCTGGTAAAAGCTGCACATCTTTTGTAGTTGCAGTCAACTTAATATCAACGTCACCATCAAAATTCTTCGAAACTTCACTTTGCGATAGATTTGTTTGAGCCCGTCCCTGACTAACTAATAATAGTATTAACAAAAATACACTTATTTTTTTAAAATAAACTTTAATCATAATATCCTCCCCTGCTAATTAATTGAAATTAATTTTATCATTTACTGAATATCATTCAAAATATAATTCCCTATCAAAATACTAGCCTTTTAACAATGTAGTATCTTTGATAACCAAAGTCAAATCTATATAAAATAGAAATATAGATATCCTGCTGACTCTCTCATAAATTTGCTTCAGTTAGAGAGATCTAAATATTTAATAGAAGAAAACCTTCAGCTGCATAGAAAAGAGTATTAAAGTAGAAAAGATGATTATACGAAATAGAGATATCATAGCAAATAAAATGAATAGGAGTGCTGCTAAAATTTATTTTACTTCCGAAAGTGCAGAAGCAACAATCTGGCTCGGCTGGATAATGTCAAATCTTTAAACCGATACGAAAATGCATCCTCACTACTACTGTAGAACATCCTTTTGTTAGAAAGGTTATGAAATATTTTCAAATCAAGGGATAAAATATCTTATTTGAACGCAGATAAAACAGGCCGAATTAAAATGTATAATCTAAAAAACAATCCTGGTAGGTTTATTTGGTGTTAATAATGGACGCGGTGTAATACAGCCTGTAGAATGCATCGCTGCAATAGCTTCAAAATACAACAACCTGCATCTACATATTGATGGAATTCAGGATTTTGTGAAAGCTGATATTTTCGATTCAAAATTTGTTAGAGGTGGAGATCTAATTATACCTATATACATACTTTTTTTTAACAATTAGAAATATAAAAAAAGGAAATTGAGGTATAGTAGAAGGCCTGGGTAAATCTATTGCAATTACTTTGAACGTTCTGATTAATATTCTAAAGTACCTATACATAAGCGCTTATTTTTCATTAATTACATTTTTTAGCCTATCTATTACTTTAACATCGACTTCAGCAAGTTTTCGTTATCAAAGTTCCTACTAGCAATAGTAGTTTCCATAATTTCTAAATATAATCTTTTCATATACACCCACTGCATGTAACCATTTGAAATAGGTTGGATAATACACTGGCATATAATAAATTTAATTAATAATATAAGGTAAATCTAAGTTTTAACTTATAATAACTAGTTTTTAGGTTAACCCAATGGCTCTATCATCCAGAGCACATTATCATTAGTTCACTTAGGACGCCTAGGGAGGCTAACCAGTAGAGCTACTTTTTTTACTCCCGTAGAATTGCGGAGCAGCTAGAAGGGAAAGTGAATGATAATGCATTTTTCAGTTACAAAAATGTTTGTAATCTATTCCACGCGATCATCATGATTTAATGACTTAACTTTTCCATAATTCATGTACATTACAATATTCCCGGGCTGAAAGTTCATCCACATCAGAAATCTGGAAAGTAGCCTCGGGTTTATCACCGGGCTGAAGGAATTTACGGCACGCTTCGCCGTCAGCAATCAACTCAATCCACTCAATATAATGTTCTTCTTCCATGGGGTGAGAATTATTTTCTCCAATTTTTACTACAACTTCTCCATCTTTCTTTTGAAGAAAAGGTACATGTTTTTCAGTAGAGGAGTCATCAGTCTTTTCTTCTAATAATTTCATATTTTCACCACAACAGATTAAATCTCCTCCCCCAGCATGTAGTAATTCTACTACATTACCGCATTCTTCGCATTTATACACTTGTTTCTTTTGCATAACTTTACTCCTTTTAATAGATTTAAGATTCTCTTATTTCTAAATCTAATAAATTATTCAACAGTAGTAGACATTTCCTTTTTTAATAATTGCGCATTTATAGCTACAATTACTGTACTCATACTCATAAGGATGGCTCCCAGAGCAGGACTGATAAGGATACCAGCACTAAATAATACCCCTGCTGCCAGTGGAATAGCAATTACATTGTAGCCAGTAGCCCAGATAAAATTTTGGATCATTTTTTTATATGTCGCAGTACCAAAACTAACCAAAGAAGCAATATCTCTGGGATTACTATTGACTAAAATAATATCAGCTGTTTCTGCTGCTATATCAGTTCCAGAACCAACAGCAATACCTACATCGGCAGTAGCCAAAGCGGGGGCATCATTGATACCGTCACCTGTCATTGCTACAAATTCACCCTGATTCTGAAATTCTTTTATTTTTTCCAGCTTCTCATCGGGCAGGATTTCTGCAAAATATCCGTCTAATCCAAGTTCTTCACTAACACTTTGGGCTACTTTTTCATTATCCCCAGTCATCATATATAATTTTAAGTCCTGTTCTTTCAAGGATTTCACGGCTTGATAGGATTCTTCTCGAATTTCATCAGCCAGGGCTATAAAACCAGCCAGTTTATCATCGAGCAGAAGGTATACTACGGTTTCTTGCTCATTTTGCTCTGTGTTATCAGTAATCTCAATATTCTGTTCTTTTAGGTAACCTGGACTAACTACCTGTACTTTTCTATCTTTAACCCGCGCTTCTATTCCCTTGCCAGTAATAGCATTAAAATCTTCTACTTCAGGTAGTTCAATTTGTTTATCTTCAATTTTTGCCATTATTCCTTCAGCTAAAGGGTGTTCTGATTTTTTCTCAAGAGCACCGGCGAATTGTAGTATCTGATCATCCGTAAAATTATCCTCAAGAGCACCATATCGCGTTACTCCAAAATTACCTTTAGTAAGAGTACCGGTTTTATCAAAGGCCAGTAAAGTGATTCTGCGGGAATTTTCAAAAGCAGTTCGATTTCGTATCAATAAACCTCGCTTAGCAGCCATCGCAGTGGATATCGCCACTACCAAAGGTACTGCGAGTCCAAGAGCGTGAGGACAGGTTATCACCATTACTGTTGCCATTCTCTCCAGAGCAAAAACAAAAGGCCGACCTACCAATAACCAGGTTGCAAGTGTACCAAATCCAACTGAAAGAGCAATCATAGTTAGCCAGAAAGCAATTCGATCAGCTAGATTTTGGGTTTTTGATTTCTGAGCCTGAGCTTCTTTTACCATCTTTATAACTTTACTTAGATAGGCCTCATCACCTACCTGCGTAACCCTTACAGTTAAGGAACCATTTCCATTTATTGTACCACCGATTACTTTATCATCTTTAGTTTTTGTTACAGGCCTGGATTCCCCAGTGACCATGGCTTCATTAATATTGCTTTTACCATCAATAATAATTCCATCAACAGGAATCTTTTCACCAGGTTGGACTAACACCTGATCATCTTGTTCCAATTGTTCCACTTCTACATCTTTTGTATCCCCATTTTCTATTAAGTGTGCTTGAGAAGGCATCATTTCCACTAGCATTTGCAGGGAACGGGAAGCACTTGCTACTGACTTCATTTCAATCCAATGCCCCAGCAACATAATATCAATCAGGGTAACAAGTTCCCAGAAGAAGGTACTACCTTCCACGCCAAAAGTAGTAGCAGAACTATAACCCCAGGCTACTGTAATAGCTACACCAATTAAGGTCATCATTCCAGGCTGTTTATCTTTAACTTCTTCGACTAAACCAGTTAAAAAAGGCCAGCCACCATAGAAATAAATAAAGGAAGATAGAACAAAAAGTATGTATTTGTCAAATCTTAAAAATAAAGTGATTTCATATCCCAATAGACTCTGTATCATTGGGGATAGAATCAAGATAGGTATAGTAATAACAAGTGAAATCCAGAAGCGCCTTTTAAAATCTTTTATCATTTGGGCATGGTGTCCTGAGCCTTCTGAATTTTTTTGGTCTTTGTGATTTTGTTCTTGTGCTTGGTTTTTCATCCAATTCCTTACCAACAAATGATACTAATAATTATTTAAAAATATTCTAAATTAACAGTTATACTATTTTTCTACATATTTCTTATGGCACTTAAACATCTAATCCTCATTTTAATTATATGGGGAAAGGACCCATTCTGTTTTATATAATTTTTATAACAGAATGGGTCCGTTTGTAAAGTTATTGTTATAAGGTAATTCTATATATTTTGGTCTACTTTAAAAATGGAGAAACAAAAGGTGAAGTTTCACCCCGACGCATAAAGTGTCCAGAAGGACCTTCACCCAGAAATTCTGAAAACCAGGATTCGTGTTCAACCTCTTCATTCAAAATTGCTTGAGCAAGCTGGTAAGTGCGGTGATCTTTGCCAGCAGTCATATTACAAATATCCGTATATTGGCCAACTGCACAGCGTTCCGCTTTAACCAGTACTTCAAGAATTGCATCGACATCTTGAGGATCATCAGGTAATTTTGCCGGAGGACAACCTGAAATATCGTGAAATTCTTTCATATCATTAGGCAGTTTTCCTCCTAATTCATAAATTCGGGGCAATAGAGCTTCATAGTGATTTCTATCCTCAATTCGAGCAGTTTCTGCTATTTCTTTTAAACCTTCCCCTTTATGTCCAATTAAATTGAAACGTAGATGGGCGTAGTAAAAATACGTAGTAAGTTCTGCTGCTGCATTGGCTACTAATTTATCTACCAATTCATCCACATCTACTCCTGCTTTCTCTACCATTCTTATTGCTACTTCAGCCATAACATACTCCTTTTTGTTTAATTATTTAAGAATTATCTTTTACTAATTGTACTACCCCGTTCTTTTGATTGTTATTTTAAAATCATTATAAGCAATAATCGATTATATAAATATAATCATATTTTTCTTGTAACTGATTTAATGTAGAAAATTTCAAATGGAAAGTCAAATAAAATAGGATTTTATTCACATTATTTTTGATTTATCCTTATTAGCTTCTTATTAATAGTTTTATTTTGTAGGTATAATAAGGCAACTAAATATTGAGATATAAAATTGTAATTATTGAGTCAACTGAAAAAAGTAATAAAAACTGTCATTATGAGCGCCCCAAAGGGATCCCTCCGGGGGAGTCGAATAATGATTACCCCCTGTTCTCGTCCATGGTTCGACCCCGCTCACCATGACAATTTTATCGATCACCCCTTTTTTCAGTTGGCTCATTATTGGAAAATTATTAAAAATATTAGTTGCGAGTTAATTAGTTCTATCGTGGAACACTTGATGAATGTTATTAATACATGCAAATTTTTACAATCTATATTCTGAACCGATAGCATTATAAGTTTAATATTAAAAATACGAAGATCTTTTAACCCAGTGACTTTTTGAATAATATTTATTTATAACTATTAAAATTTATTCGAACCAGTTTCCGGCAGTTTTGAATGTAAGCCCTTTCCAGTAGAAATCATGCCTATTTGTAAGTTGTCCTATTTCGTATTCTAAAAAATGAGCAGTCTCTAAATCAAGACTTGAATTTGCAGTATTGGAAATATAAAGATATGAACCTTCTCATTTCTTCTAAAGATTTAATATGTTATTCTTAAGGGAGATTGATATTATACATTACATAATTTTCTTTAATTCTTTCAAACAGGCTCATCATCTTAATTATTCTCCTGCTTCCATTTTTTTCAATATTGTCAATTCAGGTGACTCAACATATGCATTAGTTTTACACAGCATACTATTTTTTTGTTTTGATCCTGAATCCATCATTATAAATATCCATATAAAAGGGATTACAATATTCATTAGATATTTAATAAATAGCACTTAGATTGACTTATCTATTTATATTCAAGTAGTACCTTTCCTTGATCCTAGAAAATTCATTAACATTTCGCTTAGGTCGCTGAGGTCGCTGAGGTCGCTGAGGACTCCCAGGGAGACTCCCGGGGAGACTCCTTGGGAGATCCCCTTAGGGGTCCCTGGTGACCTATGGGCATTTTTCACCTCCCAGACCGCCCCGAAATACTCCGGGATCAAATAAAATGCCTCCAGGCGGCGCCACCCAAAGGTCACTTAGGACTACCCATGAGGGGGAAATGTATTCAGGATGAAATAGTCCTCGGGATTACCAAAAAATTATACATGACTGCTTTAAAACTAAGTTTTTTTTATATATATTGTTAACATTCTATTTTATCACAATTTATCATCACTATTTCTTGCAGTCATGAATAATTTAGGTTATCTCTGAAACATGATTTTTATTCCAAAGAATTGAAAAATATTTAAGTTATTTGGAAGATCATTGAGCCACAAAACCACCGTCAATAACCAGAGGATGACCTGTGACATAAGAAGCCTCTTTAGAACATAACCAGACTACAGCGTCAGCAATTTCCCTCGGATCACCCATTCTACCAGCTGGAGCCATATTTTCCATCTGCTTTCTTGCTTCTTCATCTCCACCAGCAAAACGATCTATCATTTCTGTTTCAATTACACCAGGACAAACAGCATTCACTCTAAGATTCTCTTGAGCATATTCCAGGGCAGCAGTTTTTGTTAATCCATTCACTCCATGTTTACTGGCAGCATAGGCTGGAATATTGGCAAATCCCACTTTACCTGCCACAGATGACATATTTACTATTGCACCACCACCGGTTTCCAGCATTTTCGGAATTTCGTATTTCATAGAGTACCAGACACCATTGAGATTTATGTCTATCACATTTTGCCAATTTTCAATAGCACAATCAGCAGTTGGGCTCTGCGCCCCTTCTATCCCGGCATTATTAAAGGCATAATCTAATCTACCAAATTTATCTACGACCTGAGCCACCATCGCTTTGACCTCTTCAACATCAGCAACATTAGTCTTTATAAAAATTGCTTCGTATCCTGCTTCATTAATTTCTTCTACAGTTTGTCGACCTGCTTCTTTGTCAATATCAGCAACGGCTACCTTGTTACCATTTTCAGCAAAAGATTTTGCTGTTGCACGACCTATTCCTTTACTTCCACCTGTTACTAAGGCTACTTTTTTTTGATTAGATTGCATGGTTGCCTCCTTTGATTTGAATATTTGTCTCACTCTATAGAATAACATTTTTCTTTTACCTTATTCTGGTATTAAAATACCATAATAAATAATTAAAGTCAACCTTTTTCCTAGTACTTTACTATGTTTTTTTGTTTTTGGGCTATATTGATTCAATTAGATACAAAAACGTTTTGTTCTTGCAATAATCAATTTACAATTATTATAATATGACTTATATTATCAAAGCATCTTGAATTAAACAGGAGATAAAAATGATCTTCGAACGGATAGAATCAGAAGGATTAGCACATTATTCCTATATAGTAGGCAATAGAAATAAAGCCGTAGTAATTGATCCAAGACGAGATGCTCAAGTCTATCTTGATATTGCAAATGAAGCCGGAATGAAAATCACTCATGTTTTGGAAACTCATAGAAATGAAGACTATTTAATAGGTTCAAGAGAAATAGGTGCACAAACCAATGCTAAAATATTGCATTCTGATTATGAAAATTATGATTTTGAATATGGCTCTACTATTAGAGACCAAGATATTATCAATTTTGGTGATTTACAAATAAAGGCTATCCATACTCCTGGACATACTCTAGGACATATGAGCTATCTTCTCTATGATGATGAAGATAATCCCTGGATAATCTTTACTGGTGATACCCTTTTTGCAGGGGATGTAGGTAGAACGGATTTTTATGAGGGACAAAAAGAAGAAATGACCGAAAAACTCTATAATAGTATTTTCAATAAAATTCTTCCTCTTGGCGATGGAGTTATAATCTGCCCTGCCCATGGTGCCGGATCTGTCTGCGGAAGCAATATCACTGAACGAATCTGGACTACAATAGGTTTAGAGAAAAAACATAATCCTGCTTTACAATTTGATGATAAACAGCTTTTTATCGGAGCTCATGCCAAAGACCTGGATTATCCACCTTATTTCAAACAAATGGAAAAGTACAACCGTATAGGCCCTTTTGTAGAAAAAAGTCTACCAGATTGTCCTCCTCTATCCCCTACGGAATTCAAAAAAATTGCGGAGAAAGCACAAATCGTAGATATCCGTTCTGAAACCTGTTTTGCCGGTGCACATATTCCCAATTCTATTTCATTAAAAGAGAATATAATTCCAAATTTTGCAGGTTGGTTTTTGAATTACGAGGATCCTATATTATTATTAGGAGGATCGGAAAAAATAGATACAGTAGTTAGATTCTTATTCAGACAAGGCTTCGACAATGTAGCTGGCTATTTAAAAGGTGGAGTCACTGCTTATTCCAAAGCAGGTTATAAAACTGGTAGTATTACGACAATAAATCCTTCTGATGCTAAAAATAAAATCAATGCAGATAAAGAAACCTTTATTCTAGAAATTGGAGCAGGAAATTCATCAATTCCTTCCGACCTACAAATGGAGCTACCTTCTGTCCCTGATAAGCTTGATCAATTTCCTGCAGATAAAAATATTTATGTTCTCTGCCCTAGTGGAATACGCTCTATGTCAGCTGCAAGTATTTTAAAGAAAAATGGATTGGATAATATTAGCGTTATCCGAGGTGGTCTAAGCGGATGGAGTAAAATCTCAGAGTTAAACTAATCAGAAATAAAATTATTTATTATATTTTGTATTTCCTTTTGATAACCCAATATCCAATGTCCACCTATTTCAAAATTTATAAATTTTGCCCGCGGTATATTCTACATCATCTTTTTAGCATCCTCAAAAGAAGCCATAGCTTCATTCTGGGAGTTAATAACTAACACAGGTATCTGTATCTTCCAGTTTATATTTATCATAATTTTCTACCATATCTACATTGGTTATATTCTTATCATTTATGATTCCAGGTTTTTTCGGACCGACAGGTAGTAAGGTGTCAAATATTTTTTCAAGCGCTGCTTTTTCCTCTGGTGAGGCCGATTTAAAAGTCTCTTTTTCAATACCAAACAAACTGGAGCGCATAATACCACGGAATGGTTTAAATAATACAATTCTGAACATTACTCCATTCAGAACGAGGTTAGGTGGACCCGTCGGACCTTCTATTTCCTCCTGACTGGGCGAGCCCGATCCCACCATTATTAAAGATTGGGCTCTTTCCGGATATTTCCGAGCAAATTGAATAGCAGGCGCTCCTCCTGCCGAAACAGCCAACATAATTACTTTATCAATTTCCAGAGAATCCAGCAGTTCTTTATAAACGCGGGCTTGGTTCATCGGAGAACTATCTTCCCAGTTACAAACTGTAAAGTAACTTAAATCATAACCCTGCTAAACTAACGGTTTGTGAATATCTACCTTTTTCACCTGCTATTTGCTCTGTCCTCTGTTTCTCTTCTTAAGTAACCTGCCCTATTTCTATATAAAGAAAGATAAACTGAATCCCAATTAATTAAAATTTCTGATAAGAACCTCACAATATTTTATTATTCGCTTTCAGCGAATATTTTGTTTTTGTCAT
>Ga0102941_1000161_pt1 | contig 28572 bp, 23 predicted proteins | sample SalPonR2_C_D2_MG_FD_79281 | JGI IMG/M metagenome (GOLD analysis project Ga0102941, IMG submission 79281) | Salt pond soil microbial communities from South San Francisco under conditions of wetland restoration - Salt Pond MetaG R2_C_D2_MG | ecosystem: Environmental > Aquatic > Marine > Intertidal... | reverse complement strand
GTGGACCTGCTGTGGAACGGCGGCATTGGCACTTACGTCAAGGCGTCCACGGAGAGCCATCCCGACGTCGGCGACCGGGCCAACGACGCCGTACGCGTCAACGGTGGCGAGCTGCGCTGCCGTGTCGTGGGAGAAGGCGGCAATCTCGGCTTTACGCAACGCGGGCGCATCGAGGCGGCACGTGCGGGGACGCGGCTGAACACGGATTTCATCGACAACTCGGCGGGCGTCGATTGCTCCGACCACGAAGTCAACATCAAGATTCTCATCGACATTGCCAACCGTCATCGGCCACTGACGCCCGCAAGACGCGAGAAACTGCTCGTTGGTATGACAGCCGAAGTGGCGGCGCTGGTGTTGCGTAATAATTATCTCCAGACCCAGGCGATCAGCATCGCGGAGGCGACCGCCCCGGAGCGGGCCAACGAGCACGGCTGGTTCATTCGCCAGCTCGAGAAACGCGGCGGGCTCAATCGCGCCCTGGAGTTCTTGCCCGATGAAGAAGAGATCGATGCGCGACGCAAGAGTGGCAAGGGCCTGACCCGACCCGAGCTGTCGGTCGTCATGAGCTACGCCAAGATGTCGCTCTACGCTGAAATGGTGCGCTCCGATGTCCCGGAAGATCCATATCTCGGCAAGGAGCTACAGCGATATTTCCCGCAGCCCCTGCAAAGCCGTTACATCGATTACCTGCGGGAACATCCCCTCGCGCGGGAGATCATCGCCACGATGATCACCAACAGCCTGGTGAACCGCATGGGTTCGGTGTTCGCTTTCCGTATGCAGGACGAGACCGGAGCCGACATCGCTTCGGTGGCCCGGTCGTTCACTATCGCGCGGGAAGTCTTCGAGATCAGGGCGATCTGGGAAGCAATCGAGAGCCTCGACAACCACATCGAGGCCTCGGTGCAACATGCCATGCTGCGCGCCACCCAGGCGCTGATGAAGCAGGCGTCACGCTGGCTGCTCGATCGGCGCGACGAATTGCCGGATATCGCGGTCGCCGTGGCCCGACTCAACCCGGGAGCCATGGAACTGCTCGACTGCCTGCCCGAGGTGATGCAGGGCGCGCGCCTCGAACGCTACGAGAGTGCGGCGAGTTTGTATGTAAAAACCGGCGTGCCCAAGGCGCTGGCGCGCAAGATGGCGGCGCTGGCACCGATGCATTCCGCGCTCGACATCATCGCGCTGGCCGAAAACTGCACCGTCGGCGTCCGCTATGCCGCAGAGGTATATTTCAGGGTTGGAGAAGCCCTGGAGTTGTACTGGATCTCGGACGAGGTGGACAAACTGCGGGTCGAGGGCATGTGGCAGGCAAAGGCCCGCGGCAGCCTGCGGGACAATCTCTATGGCCTGCACCGCGCGCTGTGCGCGAACATGATGCAGGTCGCACGGCCCGATTGCGATGCGCGCACGGCCGTCGACGAATGGCTCGCCACGCGCAGCGAACGAGCCGCACATTTCAGCCAGACCCTGGACGAGATGCGGGATGGTGGCTCACTGGACTTTGCCACGCTGTCCGTCGCGCTCCAGGAAATCCGCCGGCTCGTCCAGGACTGAGTGCGAGCCGCATGACACAAGGAAGGCAGTTATGGCCACCGAACCGCTGATCGCGGTATTCATCGATTTCGAAAACCTGGCGCTCGGCGTGCGCGACATGAAGGGCGACAACAAGTTTCACGTCGAACTCGTCATGAAGCGCCTGCTCGAGAAGGGCCGGCTGGTGTTCCGCCGCGCCTATTGCGACTGGAGCGGCTATCGCGAGTACACGCGCGAATTTCATTCCCATGGCATCGAGATGATCGACATTCCGCAGAGCCGGCACAGCGGCAAGAACAGCGCGGACATCCACATGGTGGTGGACGCGCTTGATCTTTGCTATGCCAAGCAACACATCGATATTTTCGCGTTGCTGTCGGGCGACAGCGATTTTTCGCCGCTGGTGTCCAAGCTCAAGGAAAACAACAAGCGCGTCATCGGCTGCGGCGTGAAGAGCTCGACGTCGGACCTGCTCATCCACGGCTGCGACGAGTTCATCTACTATGACGATCTCGTCCGCGTGGCTGCCAAGCCGAAGCGTACCCGCGGCAAGACCGAGCCGAAGGACAAGAAAACCGAGGCGATGGACAAGCTGGTCGGGATCGTAGAGTCACTGGACACCGACTATGACCAACTGTGGGGCTCGATGGTCAAGCAGACCATCAAGCGCGTGCACCCCGGGTTCAGCGAGAGCTATTACGGCTACAACAGTTTCTCCGACCTCTTGAAGGACGCCGAGAAACGCGGCCTGATCGGGCTCGAGTACGACGAGAACCGCGGCAATTACCTCGTCAGCGCGACCACGCGCTGAATCGCACCGGACACTCCAACAAGCACAGGGAATCCGATCGATGGCACATAAACTGATCCTGCTCCGCCACGGCCAGAGTGAATGGAACCTCAAGAACCTCTTCACCGGCTGGGAGGACGTGGACCTGACGGACAAGGGACGCGAAGAAGCACAGGAAGCCGGCCGGCTGATCCAGGCCGAGGGACTTGAGTTCGACCTGGCGTTCACGTCCACGCTGAAGCGGGCGATCCGCACCCTGTGGATCGTCATGGACGGGATGGATCGCATGTGGGTGCCGGTGCGCCGGGCCTGGGAGTTGAACGAGCGTCATTACGGCGCGCTGCAGGGACTCGACAAGGCGGAAACGGTGCGGCGCCACGGCGAGGAGCAGGTCCACATCTGGCGACGCAGCTATGACGTCCCGCCGCCGCCGCTGGAGGACGATGACCCGCGCAATCCACGCTTCGAGGCCAAGTACGCAGACGTCGACCCACAGCGGCTTCCCCTCGCGGAATCGCTCAAGGACACGCTCGCGCGAGTGCAGCCTTTCTGGGAGACAGAGATCGCACCGCAGATTCGTGCCGGGCGCAACGTAATCATCGCCGCGCACGGCAACAGCCTGCGCGCCCTCGTCAAGATGCTCGACGACGTCAGCGAGGAAGACATCGTCAAGCTGAACATACCGACCGGCATCCCGCTGCTGTACGAACTGGATGCGAACCTGAAGACCACGGACAGCCGCTATCTCGGCGACCCGGAGGCCGCACGAAAGGCCGCCGAGGCGGTCGCCAACCAGACCAAGGGCTAACCTGCGGTGTCGCCCGTCATCCTGTGTACGGGACCGTTGGCTTCAGTCAACTCAAAAACGCATCGGGCTGATGCCGAACAAGCCGATCAATCCAACGATGATCAGGTACGCCGCGACGATGTAGTTCAACAAGCGCGGCACGAGCAGGATGAGAATGCCTGCGATCAGCGATACCAGCGGCGTGAGGGCGAGATTGAAGCTCATGGGGGGGTGTCCTCCGGGTTCAGAACGAAGAGCGTTGACCGCTACAAAGTGTAGCAACCGCCTCGCCGACCGCAGACCAGCGGACCGCGAGACCGGCACTCGACATGTGCGCCCGACCGATGCTGGACCTCGCCGTCCTCCTAGCTGCGGGGCGCGGCTAGAGCTGCCTGGGCACGCTCACGGCCGAGCTCGATGAGTTCCTCCGCCCGATAGAATTCATAGAACAGGCTGGCATCGCGCGGCACGTCGATGACGATGTCCGGCGTATAGGCGGCAAGCTTCATGCGGGCGATGGAGTTCTGCATCAGGTCGAGCGAGGCCGTCACCACGTCGATGATGCCCGGCAACTTCGGATCCTTTGCCCCATCCTCCGCATCAGCCTCAGTCTCGGGAGACTGGTCGTCCGTCTCATCGTGATCCGGGTCCGCCAGTTGCCGTGCGCGTTCATGCGAACTGCGCGAGGCGGCGTTGAGGTTCACCGCGATGATCATGTCGGCATCCTGGTTCAGCGCCGGCGCGATCGGGATAGGGTTCAGCAAGCCCCCGTCCACGAGGATCCGGCCCAAGTAGACATGCGGCGTGAAGACCGTGGGGATCGCGATGGACGCCCGGATGGCGTCGAAGAGCGAACCCTTGTTCAACCAGATCTCGCGCTGCTCGCGCAGATCCGTCGCCACGGCCGTGAAGCCGATCGGCAGGTCCTCGATGACGTGATCGCCGACAAGTTCCTTCAGCACGCCCATGAGGCGATCACCCTTGAACAGACCGGTCCAGCCGAAGGCAAAATCCAGCAGGCTGAACATGTCGCGCCTTTCGAGCTTGCGAGCCCATTCCGCATAAGGTTCGAGCTGGCCCGCCGCGTAAATACCCCCCACCAGTGCCCCCATGGAGCAGCCCGAGATGTAGACGATCTCGTGGCCCAGCGACTCGATGTGCTGGATGATGCCGATATGGGCCAGCCCACGGGCGCCGCCGCTGCCCAGCACCAGGGCCACGCGTTTCTTGTGGCCATGTCTGTCCTGCTTGCTCATCTCATCGTGCCGGCGGGCCGAAGCGCGGGCTTTCGCCGGCCATGCCGGCGCGCACGGCCTCCATCTGGTTGGCGCGACCCAGAATCTGCATCTGCAGCTCGGCCTCCAGCGCCAGCCCATCGGGTGCAGGACAGTCCCAGGCGTGGTTGAACAACTGCTTGGTCCCGCGCACTGCATCCGGCGAGCGCTTGGCGATCAACTCGGCCAGTGCGATCGCTTCCGCCAGCGGATCCTCGGCCAGCCGCGTGACCAGGCCGAGCGCAAGCGCCTCCTCGCCGGGCACGATGCGTCCCGTCCAGGCAAGTTCGAGCGCCACGTCGCGCCGCACGAGGCCGCGCAGCGTCTGGCTGCCGGACATGTCGGGAATGAGGCCCCAGCGTATCTCCATCACGGACAGGCGTGTGTCCGGCCGTGCAATGCGCAGGTCGGCGCCCAGCGCGAGCTGCAGGCCGCCGCCGAAGACTTCGCCCTGCAACGCTGCGATCACGGGCACGGGACATTCGCGCCATGCCCAGCCCGCCCGTTGCGCGAGGTTGGCCGCCTCGCCCTCGCGTCGGGAGAGCAGCTTGCGAAATACGGCCTCGCCGCCGGCGAACGACCCCAGGTCGATGCCGGCGCAGAAGCTTTTTCCCGCGCCTGCGAGCACCACGGCGCGCAATTCGCGGTCGGCCGAGAGCTCACGCGCGGCGCCGTCGAGCGCATCGAAGGTTGCGGGATCCAGCGCGTTGCGTTTTTCCGGCCGTGACAAGGTCACCACCGCCACGTGGCCGCGGCGCTCGATGCTGACGCGTTCCTCGCTCATGGCTTACTCCTGTTGTTGCGGAATGACGCCCGCCGCGGCGAGCGCTTGCAGGGAGGTCTCATCGTAGCCCACCCCGGAAAGGATCGCGTGGGTATCTGCGCCGGGTCTGGGCGCCGCGTGCGGTGTCTCCGCGAGGGTACGGCTGAAACGCGGCGCGGGCGCTGCCTGCACCACGCCGCCGACTTCGATGAAAGTCTTGCGTGCGGTGTTGTGCGGATGCTGCGGGGCTTCGCCGAGCGACAAAACCGGAGCGAAACAGGCGTCGCTGCCCTCGAGCAGGGCGCACCATTCGCTCCGGCTGCGCGTCTTGAACACGGCGGCAATCTCGGCCTTCAGCGGCGCCCAGGCCGACGTATCGGGACGGCCGAAACTGAAGGCATGCGGACCGAAGCGGGCCGGATCGAGTCCCAGCAATTCGAGAAACTCGGCATAGAACTCCGCTTCGATCGGTGCCACGGCGACATATTTCCCGTCGCTTGTCTCGTAAGTGTCATAGAAGTGTGCAGCGCCGCCGAGCATGCTGGCGCCCGGGCGCTCGTCGAACAGCCCGAGCGCACGGAAACCCGAGAACATGGCCATCATCGAGGCGGCTCCGTCGAGCATGGCCGCATCGATCACCTGTCCCGTACCGGAGCGCTCACGCTCGAACAAGGCGCACGCGAGGCCGAAGGCGAGCAACAGGCCGCCGCCGCCGAAATCGCCGACCAGGTTCAAAGGTGCCACGGGCTTGCCGCCCACGGGGCCGATGCTATGCAGGGCGCCCGACAGGGCGATGAAGTTCAGGTCGTGGCCGGCCGCCTGGGCCAGCGGGCCCTGCTGGCCCCAGCCGGTCATCCGCCCGTAGACCAGGCGCGGATTCCGCGCCTGGCAGGCCTCGGGCCCGAAACCCAGGCGCTCGGCGACGCCGGGTCGGAATGCCTCGAACAGCACATCTGCGCCTTCGACCAGGCGCATCAGCGCCTCGATTCCCTCGGCTTTCCGCAGATCCAGCGCGATGCTCTCACGTCCTCGCGCCAGCGGATCGGGGATCGGCGGCGACTGGCTCGGCAGCGGCATGCGCTCGACCCGCAGCACCCGCGCGCCCATGTCGGCCAGCATCATCCCGCAGTAGGGGCCCGCCCCAAGCCCCGCGATCTCGATCACCGTAAGCCCCGCGAGCGGTCCCGCCATCAGCCGCGCTCCGGCCAGGGGACCCCGGCAGCGCAGGCTGCCTCGAACTCGGCCTTGAGTCGCTCACACAACTCGGCGGTGCCCGGGACATCCTTGATCGCGCCCACGCCCTGGCCTGCAGACCAGATCGTCTTCCAGGCCCGCGCCTCGTCGCCCAGATCCTTGAGCTTGCCGCTGCCGAGGCCGCGCTTCGCCAGTGCCGCGACGTCGAAGCCGTTGTCCTCGAGACTCTGGCGGAGAAAATTCGCCGGCACGCCCGAAACCGCATCCGTGTAGACGACGTCGGCCGCGCTCGCGGCCAGCATCATCTGCTTGTAGGCCTCGGGCGCCAGGCTTTCGCGAGTGGCGATGAAGCGGCTGCCGATCCACGCGAGATCCGCGCCCATCATCAAAGCGGCTGCTACCTGTCGGCCGTCGCCGATGGCGCCCGCAAGCAACAGGGTGCCATCGAAGAACTGGCGGATCTCGCTGGTGAGGGCGAAGGGACTGGTGGGCCCCGCGTGTCCGCCGGCTCCTGCGCAAACCGCGATCAGCCCGTCCACGCCCGCCTCCGCCGCCTTGTGTGCGTGGCGCAGGCTGACGATGTCATGGAACACGATCCCGCCGTACCCGTGCACGGTCTTCACGAGGTCCGGCACGGCGCCCAGCGAGGTGACGACGTACGGCACCCGGTGACGCACGCAGGCCTCGAGATCCTGTTCGAGTCGTGGATTGGAGCGATGCACGATGAGGTTCACGCCCCACGGCGCGTCGCTGTCGTCGAGTGCCCCGCCAACCTCGTCGAGCCACTCGACAAACTCGGCCGTGCTGCGCTGGTTCAGCGCCGGGAAGCAGGCCGGCACGCCGCTGCGGCAGGCCTCGATGACGAGTTGCGGCCCGGAGACCAGGAACATCGGCGCCGCGACGGCCGGCACGGCGATCCGCCCGCGAAATGACTCAGGCAGTGCCACGGCGCGGATCCAGTCCCATGGAACGGGCGATGATTTCTTTCATGATCTCGCTGCTGCCCGCGTAGATGCGGGACACGCGTGCATTCGCGTACAGCCTGGAGATGGCGTATTCATCCATGTAGCCGGCGCCGCCGTGCAGCTGCAGGCACTCGTCGGTAACCCAGCCCTCGACCTCGCTGGCGAACAGTTTCGCCTCGGCCGCAACGTCCGCCGACAGCTTGCCTTGGTTGTGATCCATCACGCAGCGATCGACGAAGGTCTGCGCCACGTCGATCCGTGTGCGCATTTCCGCCAGCTTGAAGCGCGTGTTCTGGAAAGCCGCGATCGCGCGGCCGAAGGCATGGCGCTCCTGCACATACTCGAGGGTGAGGCGCAGGGCCGCCTCCGCCGCCGCCACGCAACCGCAGGCCACGATCAGGCGCTCCTCGGCCAGAAACTGCATAAGGTAGTAAAAACCCTTGCGCGGATCGCCGAGCACGTTCGCCTTGGGCACCTTGACGTTGTCGAAAAACAGTTCTGCGGTGTCCTGCGCCTTCAGGCCGAGCTTCTTCAGATTGCGCCCCCTGCTGAAGCCCTCCATACCGCGCTCGACCAGGAACAGGCCAATGCCGTGCGGATGCTCGGGCACGGTGCGCGCCGCGACGATGAACACGTCGCCGTTGATGCCGTTGGAAATGTAGATCTTGGAGCCATTCAGTACCCAGTGGTCGTCCTGTTCCTCCGCACGGCTGCGGATCCCGGCCACATCGCTGCCTGCCGCAGGCTCGGTCATCGCGATGCCGAGGATGGTCTCGCCGCTGATGCAACCCGGCAGGAATCGCGCCTTCTGCTCCGCGTCACCCAGCTGCCCGATGTAGGGCGCGCAGAGTCGATTGTGCAGCGTCAGTCCGAACCCGGCGTCGCCGTGCAAGGCGTTTTCCTCGATGAGGATCTGCTCGAAGCGGAAGTCATCCACGCCCATGCCGCCATAATCCTCATCGGCCCACATCAGGCAGTAGCCCTGCTCCCCGGCCTTTTTGAACAGCTCGCGATCGACGATCCCTGCCGCCAGCCAGTCGTCGAGATGCGGCGCAGCCTCGGCCTGCAGGAAACGCGTCACCGAGTCGCGAAAGATCTCGTGCTCTTCCTCGAAGATGTTTCTTTGCATGCTCATCTTCCCTTGAACTCGGCCTTGCGCTTGGCGACGAACGCGCCGATCCCTTCCTTCGCGTCCTCGCTCTCCAGGCACGCCGTCTGCAGGTGCGCCTCGTAGGCGATCGCCTGGGTGAGGCTCAGGTCCATGGCGGCACGCATCGCCAGCTTGGTGCGGGCCAGCGCCAGCGGCGCACGCTCGGCGAGCTCAGCCGCCCACGCTGCGCTGTCCTCGTCCAGCCGGGCCGCCGGCACGACCCGATTGGCCAGGCCCAGCTCGAGGCACCGCTGCGCCGTGATGCGCTCTGACTCGATACACAACTGGTAGGCGCGGTGGTAGCCGAGCTGACGCGCCAGCAGCCACGTCGCGCCGCCGTCCGGAATGAGCCCGATCGCCGCGAACGGCGAGAGCAGGTAGGCATCGTCGGCCATGACGACCAGGTCGCACACCAGCGCGAAGGACAGACCGATGCCCGCCGCCGGCCCGGCGACCGCGGCGATCACCGGTTTATCCATGCCCGCGATCATATCGAGCGTGGGTCGGAAGTCCGTGTTGATGACGTCCTCGACACGCCGGTCCTTGGGAAAACCCTGCTTGAGATCCGCGCCCGCGCTGAACTTGCCTTCGGCGCCGCGCAGAATGACGGCACGGATCTCGCGGTCGCCGGCCGCGCGAATCATGGCCTCGCGCAGGTCATCCGCCAGTTCCCGATTGAAGGCGTTCAGCACCCCCGGACGATTCAGCGTCACCACGGCTACGGGGCCATGGCGCTCGTAAAGGACGGTATCGGTCATCGATCTCTCCTGGGACGAAGGCTGCGCCATCCGGGGCGCATCGTTTGGTTTCGGCTCAGCGCAGCTGCTTGCGGCTGCGCAGCCACTCTGAAGGCCGGTAGTGCTCGCCGAAGGCGTCCGCCATGCGATCGCATTCCGCCAGGAAAGCCGCCATGCCGACCGTATCCACGAGGCTGGCCGTGCCGCCGGTCCACGGCGGGAATCCCCAGCCGAAGATGGAGCCGACGTCGGCGTCCGCTGGATCGGTCACGACGCCCTCTTCCAGGCACCGTGCGGTCTCTAGTGACTGGATGTACAACAGCCGCCGCTTCACGGCCTCGACATCCGGCTGCTCGGCCGCCGGCCGATAGATTTCCGCAAGCCCGGGCCAGAGGCGCTTCTTGCCGCTCTCGGGGTATTCGTAGAAGCCTGCGCCATAGCGCTTGCCGAGCCGCTTGAGTTCGTCGTGGAATTTCTCGATCACTGCATCGGCTGGGTGCGGCAGGTAGGCGTCGCCGAGGTCCTTGCGGGTCTGCTTCATGATCTTGTACGACAGATCGAGCGTCACCTCGTCGGAGACCGCGAGCGGCCCCACCGGCATGCCGGCCATCTTCGCGGCATTTTCGATCAGCGCCGGCTTGACGCCTTCGGCAAGCATCGCCACGCCTTCCTTGACGTAGGTGCCGAAGACGCGACTGGTGTAGAAACCCCGGCTGTCGTTGACCACGATCGGCGTCTTGCGGATCTGCTGCACGTAATCGAGCGCCCGCGCGACGGCCGTGTCGCCGGTCTGTTCGCCGACGATGATCTCGACCAGCGGCATCTTGTCCACCGGCGAGAAGAAGTGGATGCCGATGAACTGCACCGGGCGTTGCGACGCCTGCGCCAGGCCCGTGATGGGCAAGGTGGACGTATTCGAGGCGAAAATCGCGTTCTCGGGGATCACGGCTTCGGTGGCCTCGGTGACCTTGCGCTTGATCTCGCGGTCCTCGAATACGGCCTCGATGACGAGGTCGCAACCCTCGAGAGCGGCATAATCCGTGGTCGGCTTGATGCGCGCCAGGACCTGCTCGGCCTTGTCGGCGGCCATCTTGCCGCGCGACACGCGTTTCTCCAGTAGCCCCTTCGAATAGCCCTTGCCTTTGTCTGCGTTGGCCTGTTCGGTATCGAGAAGCACGACCTCCATGCCGGCGAACGCCGACACGTAGGCGATCCCCGCGCCCATCATCCCGGCCCCGAGAACACCGAGCTTGCGCACCGGGACCTTGTCGACGTCCTTGGGGCGGCGCACCAGCTTGTCGGCCGCACCCTTGTCCAGGAACAGCGTGCGGATCATGTTGCGCGACACCGGCCCGGTGAGCAGCTCGACGAAATACTGCGACTCGATCTCCAGGCCCTTGTCGATCGGCACGATGCTGCCTTCGTAGACGCAGGAAAGGATGGCGATCGGCGCCGGGTAGTTGTGCATGGTCTTCTGCGCAACCAGCGCGGTGCCGACCATGAAGGTCTGCGCCGTGCCCGGCCGGCTCGCGCCGGCGCCGCCGGGGAACTTGAAGCCTTTTTTGTCCCAGGGCTGGACCGGGTCGCCCTTGTCGAGAATCCACTCACGGGCCTTCACCAGCATCTGCTCGGCGTCGGCGACCAGTTCTTCGATGAATCCCAACGCGTGGGCCTTGGCCGGATCGATATGCGTGCCCTCGACCATCAGCGGCAACGCCTTTTCGCTCCCGATCATTCGCGGCAGGCGCTGCGTGCCGCCCGCACCGGGCAGCAGCCCCACCTGCACTTCGGGCAGGCCGAGTCGGGTCTTGGGGTCGTCCACGGCCACCCGGTGATGACAGGCCAGCGCCAGCTCGAGCCCGCCGCCCAGCGCGGTGCCGTTGATGCCGGCGACGAAAGGCTTGCCGCAGGTCTCGAGCTTGCGGAATATGAGCGTGAAACTGCGCGCGAACTCGTAGATCTCCGCCGGGCCCTGGCCGCGCGCAAAGACTCCGACCAGGTCCTTGAGGTCGGCGCCGGCGACGAAGCTGCTCTTCGCGGAGGTGATGATCGCGCCCTTGACGGCGCCGTCGCCCGCGACCTTGTCGATGCATTCGTCGAGCGCCTGCATGAAGGCGGGCGTGAGCACGTTCATGGGCCGGTCCGGCACGTCGATCACCAGCTGGGCGATGCCGTCCTGGTCCACTGAATACTTGATGTTGTCATTCATGTTCGGCATCCCTTCTTATTCACGCTCGAGTATGGTCGCGGTGCCCATGCCGGCGCCCACGCACAGGTTGACCAGGCCACTGGCCAGGTCGCGGCGCTCCATCTCGTCGAGCAGCGTGCCGAGCACCATGGCGCCCGTGGCCCCGAGCGGATGCCCCATCGCGATGGCTCCACCGTTCACGTTGATCTGGTCGCCCGGGATATCCATCTGCTGCATGTAGCGCAAGACGACCGAAGCGAAGGCCTCGTTGAGCTCGAACAGGTCGATGTCGCTGCGCTTCATCTTCGCTTTCTCGAGTGCCCGTTCCGCCGAGGGCGCGGGACCGGTGAGCATGATGGTCGGCTCGCTGCCCACCGAGGCGAAGGCGCGAATTCGTGCACGCGTTGCGAGGCCGAGGTGTTCGGCCATCTGCTTGCTGGCCACCAGCACCGCGGCTGCCCCGTCCACGATGCCGCTGGAGTTGCCGCCGGTGTGCACGTGGTGGATGGTCTCCACTTCCGGGTAGCGCTGGATCGCCACCGAGTCAAAGCCGGCCTGCTGGCCGGGAATCTCGAATGCGGCGCGCAATCCGGCGAGATCCTCGGCCGTGGTGCCGGGCCGCATGTGCTCGTCGCGGTCGAGCACGACGCGCCCCAGGCGGTCGCGTACCGGGAGGATCGAACCCGCGAAGCGGTTCCCCTCCCAGGCCTCGGCGGCCCGGCGCTGGCTTTCCGCGGCATAGCGATCGCAGTCCTCGCGGCTGATGCCGTAGCGCGTCGCGATGAGGTCGGCGCTGATCCCCTGGGGCACGAAATAGGTATTCCATGCGACCTGCGGATCGGTGGCCATGGCGCCGCCGTCCGAACCCATGGGAACGCGCGACATGGACTCGACGCCGCCGGCGATCACCAGGTCGGCCTGGCCCGACATCACCAGCGCGGCGGCGGTGTTGACGGCCTCGAGGCCGGAAGCGCAGAAACGGTTCAGCTGCTTGCCCGGCACCGACTGCGCGTAGCCCGCATTGAGCGCCGCGACGCGTGCGACGTTGGCGCCCTGTTCGCCGACCGGCGCGACACAGCCCATGATGACGTCCTCCACCAGCGCCGTGTCGAGTTCGTTGCGATCCCGAATGGCCTCCAGGACCTGGGTGAGCAGCTGGATCGGAGTGATGCCGTGCAGGGCGCCGTCGGGCTTGCCGCGGCCGCGCGGGGTGCGCACGTGATCGAGAATATAAGCGTCTGTCATGACTCGCTGTCCCGTAAGTGGTGGGCGTCGGGCTTCAGCGGCGTAAGGCCGCCTGGCTGACGACTGGGGCAATGGACGAGGCCGCTGACCCGAAGTCATACGACCGTTTGACTTCGTCATTATAGCCACGCAATTCTGACTACCGCATGTCGAACGCGAACTTCCTTGCGATGTTGCAGTGCATCCACGGGAGCGGTAGCGTTACGCCTTTTGGCGGAGCGACTGATTTGCGCATCGGGGTGTTCGATTCGGGTCTCGGCGGGCTCTCCGTGCTCCGGGAGATCCGCCGCCGCATGCCCACTGCGAATCTCACCTACCTCGCAGACTCGGCCTGGGTGCCTTATGGCGCGCGCAGCGAGGACGTGATCCGGGTCCGCTCGCTAGCGCTGTCGCGCTACCTGGTCTACCACGGTCACGACATGATCGTCGTGGCCTGCAATACCGCCACCGCCGCCGCCGTGCCCCTGCTCCGCGAGACATTCCGCGTGCCGATCGTGGGCATGGAGCCGGCGGTCAAGCCCGCCACCGCGGCGACACGCAGCGGCGTGGTCGGCGTGCTGGCCACGGTGGGGACTTTGCAGAGTGCGCGCTTCGCCGCCCTGCTCGACCAGTTCGGCGGCGACATCCAGGTGCTGACCCGGGCGTGTCCGGGTCTCGTCGAACAGGTCGAAGCGGGCGAGCTCGACAGCCCGCTGACACGCGCACTCGTCACGCAGTTCGTCGCGCCACTGGTCAAGGGGGGAGCCGATACGCTGGTGCTTGGCTGCACGCATTTCCCTTTCCTGCGGCCACTCATCGAGGCGACAGCGGGTCCGGACGTCCGGGTCATCGACACCGGCGAAGCCGTGGCCCGCCGGGTGCGCGAAGTGGCGCAGGCAGCCGGCCTGCAGGCCGGGGAAAGCGGTGCGACCGACTTTCTCACCAGCGGGGACGCGAGCGCCTCGCTGGGGGCGCTGCGCCGGCTCTGGGGCGATGCGGCGACGCTCGCGGAACTGCCGGCCGAATACGCGGGCCGCAGCTAACGCGACTTGGAGAGGGAGCCGAGGATGCCCCGCAGCAGCGAGCGTCCCAGGCTACGGCCCAGCTGGCTGCTCATGCTGCGCACCGCGCTCTTGGCCGCCGCCTCCACATAGCCCTGGCGATTACTGGTACGGGGGCGCCTGGATGCCGTGGCCCGCGCTGCCGCTTCGCGTTCGGCCGCTTCGCGTTGCGCCGCCTGTTCGGCGGCCGAAGCGGCCGCGGCCTGCGCGGCACGTATCGCCAGGATCTCGTAGGCCGACTCGCGGTTCACGGGCTGCTCGTAGCGCCCGCCCACGGGACTGCGGCCGCGCACCACGCCGCGCTCCGCGTCGCTGATCGAGCCGATGCGGGTCGCCGGCGGCGACATCAGGCAGCGTTGCACGATGCCCGGAATGCCCTTGGCCTGCAGAGTCGAAACCAGCGCCTCCCCGACCCCGAGCTCGGTGATAACGGTTTCGGTGTCCAGCGCCGGATTCTGGCGGAACGTCGTCGCCGCCGCGCGCACCGCTTTCTGGTCGCGGGGCGTGAAGGCGCGCAGCGCATGCTGGATACGATTGCCCAGCTGGCCGAGCACCGGATCCGGCAGGTCCAGCGGGCTCTGCGTCACGAACCACACCCCGACCCCCTTCGAACGCACCAGCCGCACGACCTGCTCGACCTTGGACACCAGCGCCGCCGGCGCGTTGTCGAACAGCAGGTGCGCTTCGTCGAAAAAGAACACCAGCTTGGGCAGCGGCGCATCGCCCACCTCGGGCAGTTGCTCGAACAGTTCCGCGAGCAGCCACAGCAGCGTGGTGGCATACACCCGCGGCGAGTGAAACAACTCGCGGGCGTCGAGCACGTTGATGATGCCGCGGCCCGACAGGTCGGTGCGCATCAGGTCGGCGAGCTCCAGAGCGGGCTCGCCGAAAAAGCTGTTGCCGCCCTGCGATTCGAGCGCCAGGAGGCGGCGCTGGATGGCGCCGATCGAAGCGCTGGTGATCCGGCCGTAACGCGTCGAAATTTCCTTGTGGTTCTCCGCCGCATGGGCAAGCAGAGCACGCAGGTCCGGCATGTCGAGGAGCAGCAGGCCCTCTTCGTCCGCATAGTGGAACACGACATGCAGCACGCCTTCCTGGGTCTCGTTCAGCTCCAGCAGCCGCGCGAGAAGCATCGGGCCCATCTCGGAGATCGTCGTGCGCAGCGGGTGCCCGCCCTTGCCGAACACGTCCCAGAACACGACCGGGGCGGGAGCAAACACCGGCGGCGGCATGCCGATGGTCGCGACACGCTCGTCGATGCGCGGATGCGGTGCACCGGGCTGCGACAGGCCGGCGAGGTCCCCTTTCACATCGGCGAGGAACACCGGCACGCCGCGCGCCGAAAACGCCTCCGCCAGCACCTGCAGGGACACCGTCTTGCCGGTGCCTGTCGCACCTGCGATCAGGCCATGGCGATTCGCATAGCGTGGATCGAGCAACACGTGCCCGGCGTCGCTGCCACCGAGTAGAACATGATCTTCCTGCATCAGTACCCCCCTTTACCGTGTCACTTCTTCCAGTCGCTGTGCGCCGATCGACCCGGCCAGGCAGAACAACCCCAGGATCCCGATGGTCTCCGCGGTGCCGATCCATCCGGCCAACGCACCGAAAACGCCGCCCATGAGCAGCACGATGCCGATCACGGTATTGCTCACGGCAACGTAGGTGGCGCGTGTCTCGGCCGTCGCCATGTCCACGAGATAGGTCTTCCGACCGATGCGAACCCCCGCGTGGGCGATGCCGATGACGAAGAACGCCGCCAGGAGTACCACGCCGTCGGGCAATCCGGGAGACCCTGCCATCTGCCAGGCGGCGATGCCGAGGCTCAGCAGGCCGGCAACGCCCGAGGCCGTGCGCAACACGTCCCGACTGGAGCGGTCGGCCATGCGCCCCCAGAAGCCGGCGCTGATAGTCGCGGCGACGCCGGCCGCCACCAGCAGCGCGCCGAGGCCGCCAAGCCCGGCGCCGGTCTGCTCGCGTGCCAGCACGGCATAAAAGGGCACGAGCAATGCCGTCGACACCAGCAGGGCGCGGGTGATGACAAAGCGTCGGAACAGCCGGTCCGTGGCCAGTACGGACAGGCTCGCCAACGCCTCTCGCCCGGCATCACCCCCGCCTGAGGTCGCGCCGGGCGTCTCGCGAACACCGGCGAACAGCGCGGCCGCAAACAACCAGAGGCCGGCGGCGATCAACAACAAGGCGACGATGCCGCCGACATCGTTGGGCGTTCCATCACCGAATTGCAGCCAGGCGCCGAGGAACACTGTCACCAGTCCCGCCATCGCCGTTGCATAGCCTGTGAGCGTGCCGCGGCGAGTCTTGGAAACCGTCTTGCCCATGACGTCCTTGTTCGCCACCGAAGCGACCCCGCGCGCGATCGCGAACACGGTCAGCAGGCCGACGACGGCCCAGCCGGCAGCCGCCCCCTCGAGCGCCAGGGCCACGCCGGCGAACGCCGCGACACAAAGGCCTTGCACGACGCTGCCCCCGACCCAGAGCCATTTCCTGATCGGGCGCGCGCGGATTGCGGCGGCCACGAACAACTGCGGCATGAGAGACAGAGACTCCCGGATCGGCACGAGCAGGCCGATGAAAAACGCCGGCGCCCCGGCCGCCGACAACAACCAGGGCAGCACCAGCTTCGCGCTGGCGATTTCGTCGCCGATCTTCGTGCAGACGAGGGACGCGAGTTGGAGGAAGAAATTCCCCGGCTGCTCATGGCATGCGGCGTCGGGGATGTCCTTGCAGACGCGCGCGTCCTCGTCGCCGGTGACGAGATCGTAGAACGAACCGACCCAGGCCTGCCGCTTCAAGACTGAGGGGTCTCGAGGTAACGTGCGCCGGCGCGCATCAAGGCAGTGAAGGCTTCCACATCACCCTGCGCCACCGCCGCCTCCACGGCCGCGGCTGCGGCCGCGAGCGCCTCCAGGGGTTCGATCCCGTGGGGATTCGTAGACTGGATCTCGAAATAGAGTTCCGGGTTTTCCCGGGCGACCCGCGTGGCGACGCCCAGCTGCGCGCCGAACGTGGTGCTGGCGAATGCCGCCAGTTCAACGATGTCGCGGCCGCTGGCCGTGAGCGCCGTGAAGAAGGCGATGTTCACGGCATGCGACAGGCCCAGCACCCAGGCCACCAGGCGGTCGTGCTGCTCGAGCGACATCTCCGCCAGTCCGGCCGAGGTCTGTTCGAACAGTGCGCGCACGGTGGCGAGGGCAGCAGGCGCGCCGATATCCACGAGGATGACATGACGCCCTGCCAACAGGCGGACGTCCGGACCGAACATGGGGTGAATGGAAGCGACCGCCACTCCGGCATCGCGCAGGGCGGCCAGCGCCGCGGCCACGGGTGCCTTGATCGAACCGATTTCCACCACGAGGCCTGCGGGCGAAAGGTCGGCCAGCTCCTCGAGTATCGCGGCGGTCGCCGCCAGCGGCGCCGCGACGATCACGAGTTCCGCATCCCGTGCCGGGGCGCGCCAGTCGGCGTGCCACGGCAGGCCGGCCACGGGGCCGGCCGGATCGGCGACGCTCACCGCCCATCCCTGGGTGGCGAGAAACTCCGTGAACCAGCGTCCCATCCGGCCGGCGCCGCCGATCACCAGGGCGCTGCGCCCGGCACCACCGCCGAATGCTTCCAACCGATCACGCTCCTGGCTGGTCAGCGACGCCTCGATCATCGCGCCGACGAGACGCTCGCCGAGTTCGGGGTCGAGCCCGTGGTGCAGCGCCCGTGCCCGCGCCAGTTCGCGCACCTCGCGCTCGCGCGAGTAATCACGCGTCGGCTGGCGATGACTTCGCTTGAGACGGCCGATCTCGGCGACGATGCGCTGGCGGCGTGCCGCCATGTCCACGAGCTCGCCGTCCAGTGCGTCGAGCTCTCCCCTGAGCCTGGCCAGTGCCTGCTGCGGATCCATCAAGGCCGACCCCCCTCCATGCACGAAAAGATCGCCAGCATAGCCCAGCGCATCGGCTGGGTCAGGCCCGAATTTCTGCTGCCCGGCGTGGCCCCGCCCGCACGGGGCGTCGGCAGATGGTTCGCCCGTTACGCGCCGGTTGCTGCAGAACGACGATCAGTAAGGGAAAGTCCCTACAGCGTCCGGCCGGAGTTGCGGCATCATGGTTCGTTAACATGCAACTATTCGATCGCATTTTGCTCGCCATGCGCGTCGTTCGCTGGCGTCTCACCTGGGCTCGCCGTGATCTCGATTACCGGCTGCCCGGCCGACTGGACGCGCGCTTCATGACAGCACGCGAAGCGGCGGCCAGGGTGCCGGACGGCGCCTGCTGCCTGTCGACCGGCATGGCCGGAAACGCACGCTGTTCGACGTTGCTGTGGGCGATCCGTGAGCATTTCGAGGCGCACGGCACACCCCGGGAGCTGACGTGGATCGCTGTCGGCGGCCAGGGCGGCCGCGGCCGGGCACCGGGCACCGTCGAGGAAGTCGGCCTCGACGGCCTGGTGACACGATTCATTTCGGGCCATGTCGAGACGACGCGCTCGATGCTTGCCCTCGCTGAAGCAGGTCGACTCGAACTCCACGTCATGCCGCAGGGCGAGATGTGTTTCGCGCTCGAGGCGCAGGCCAACGGCCACAGCGACACCGCCGTACTGAGCCGCACCGGCGTTGGCACCGTGCTCGATCCCCGCTGCGGTCGCGGCTCCCCCGTCACGCCGCACGCACGCGAGAACTTTATCGACAGCGCCGGCGAGCAACTGTCGTTCCGCCTGCCGCGGCTGGATGTGGCCGTCATAGCGGCGCCCTGGGCCGATGCCCGAGGCAACATCTACCTGCACGACGCCGCCACCCTCACGGAAATTTACGAAGCGGCGCGTGCGGCTCGCGCGAATGGCGGCCAGGTGCTGGTCTCCGTCGCTGACCTGATCCCGCCAGACCCGTCCCGCGTCAGCCTGCCCGCCTCGATGGTGGACGCGATCGTGGTCAACCCGCGCCAGGAACAGAGCATTCTCGCGCCGCAACGCAAGGCCTGGCGACTGTTCTCGCCCGGTGGCGACGGCGACGATGCCGCGGCAATCGAGAAACTGCGCTACGTCAACCGCTTCCTGCGCCTCACGCCGGTGCGCGGCCCCGTCGAGTGCGCGCTGGCGCGCCTCGGGGCCCATGTGTTCGCGCGAGCGGTACAGGCGCCGGCCTGCGTCAACATCGGCGTGGGCTACGGCGAAGAGGTCTGCCGGGAGCTCTACCAGAGCGAGCTTCGTCCCGCGCTCACGTTCACCACGGAGACCGGCGTACTCGGCGGCCTGCCCGCCCCCGGTATCTACTTCGGCGCGGCCGTGAATCCCGAGCGGATGGAGAGCTCCGCCTGGATGTTCCGGCACTATCTCGAGAACCTGGATGCCACCGTCCTCGGCTTTCTGGAGGTGGATGCGGCCGGCAACGTCAACGTCTCGAAGCGTGGACCCCGCCTGTCGAACTACGTGGGTCCCGGCGGTTTGCCGAGCATCACCGCCAGCGCGCGTATCTGCATCTTCGTCGGAAGCTTCATGCAGGGCGCGCGCTGGCGCGTCGAGCAGGGGCGGATGGTGCTGGAGCAGGCCGGCGAGCCCAAGCTCATCGACGCCGTGTCGGAGGTGACCTTCAACGGCAGGCAGGCACTCGAGGACGGCAAGGAGATCTGGTACGTCACGACGGTCGGCGCGTTTCGCCTGACCCGCGGCGGACTGGTGCTGGAAATCATCATGCCGGGGCTGGACGTCGAACGCGATATCCGGCCGAACTGCGGCGTCCGGTTCGGCCTGCCGCCGACCGGCCCGATCGAAGCCCCCCCGTCCGTGCTGACCGGGGTAGACTATGCGCTGACCTGGGGCGTTGGCGTACGACGCTGAAGGGGGAACATATGAACGGTGGCGCGCGAATCGCGCGGGTCCTGCATGATCGCGGGGTCCGGGAAATCTTTACTCTTTGCGGCGGGCACATCTCCCCGATCCTGGTCGAGGCGAAACGCATCGGCATCCGCATCACCGACGTGCGCGACGAAGCCACCGCCGTATTCGCCGCAGATGCGCATGCCCGCCTGACCGGCATTCCCGGCGTGGCTGCCGTCACCGCCGGACCCGGCCTGACGAACACCATCACACCGCTGAAAAATGCCCAGCTCGCCCAGTCTCCGGTGCTTGTGCTCGGAGGGGCGACGGCCACCGCCCTGAAAAATCGTGGTGCCCTGCAAGACATCGACCAGATGCCCCTGATGAAGCCCCACGTGAAATACGCGCGCGCGGTGAAGCGATTGCGCGACCTCGCACCCGCGGTCGTCGAGGCCCTGGAAGCAGCGGACACGGGGGTGCCGGGGCCGGTGTTCGTCGAGTGCCCGGTAGACCTGCTCTACGACGAAGAGATCATCCGGGGGTGGTATGCCGACAGCATGCCGCGCGGCGACAGCCTGGCTGACAAGGCCGTGCGTTTCTACCTCGAGCGACACACGAAACGACTGTTCGCCGGCAGCCGGCGGATGCCGAAGCCGGCGAGTGAATCACCGGCGGTCCTGCCGCGTCCCCAGTCGATCCGCGACATCGCGCGCCACCTGGCCGCCGCTGAGCGTCCGGTCATGGTCTGTGGCAGCCAGGCCGTGGCGCGCGCTGCGGATGCCGACCTCGTGCGGGATGCGATCGTCAAGCTCGGCATTCCCGTGTATCTCTCCGGCATGTCACGCGGCCTGCTGGGGGCGGAACATCCCCTGCTGTTCCGGCATCGTCGCCGCGACGCGATCAAGGGAGCCGACCTCGTCATTCTCGCCGGAGTACCCTGCGACTTCCGTCTCGACTACGGCAAGCAGATCCGGCGCAGCGCGCGCCTCGTGTCGTTCAACCTCAGCCGCCGCGAATTGCGCCTCAACCGCAAGCCGGACGACGGGCTCCTCGCCGACCCGGGATTGTGCGTGCGCGACCTTGCAGACGCGATGCGCGGCGACCCGCCGGATCGCAGCGAATGGCTGGAGGAACTCGGCGGCAGGGACGCCGCGCGAGAGGCTGACATCGATGCACGCGCGGCCGTCAGCGGTGCAGGCGTGAACCCGCTGCGGCTGTGTCGTGAGATCGACAAGGTCCTGCCGGACGACAGCGTGCTGGTCGCCGACGGGGGCGACTTCGTGGGCACGGCGTCCTACGTTGTGCGACCCCGCGGCCCCCTGCGCTGGCTCGACCCGGGCGCTTTCGGCACGCTCGGCGTCGGCGGCGGCTTCGCCATCGGCGCCGCACGGGCGCGGCCCTCGGCGCAGGTCTGGATCCTGTATGGCGACGGCTCGCTCGGCTACAGCCTCATCGAGTTCGACAGCTACGTGCGCCACGGACTCGCACCCATCGCGATCATCGGCAACGACGCCTGCTGGGCGCAGATCGCACGCGAACAGGTGAAGATGCTCGGCGACGACGTCGGCGTGCGCCTGGCCCGGACCGATTACCACCGGGCTGCTGAAGGCCTCGGCGCGGCGGGGCTGGTCATCACCAGCGACGACGAGATCGCATCAACGCTGGCGAAGGCACGTGAACTTTCCGCGGCGGGAACGCCGGTGCTGGTGAACGTGCACCTGGCCGAGACCGATTTCCGGGAAGGGTCGCTGTCGATCTAGGCGGGCGCCTTCGGGCCGACCGGGCGTCAGTTTCCTTCGCCGCCGCAGGGCCGACCGCTCATGGGCTCCCCTCGCTTAGAAATCTTTATGCGCTCGGTGAGCCCATGAGGGTCCGCCCCCGCTCTCACATCGACAAGTGCAGCGCCTCGGCGCACTTCCGCAGGCTTCGGCGCCGCAGCCGGACGGGGCCAGACCGACTCCGGCTGCAGCGCAGCGGCCGGAGCGTGACAGGGTTCCACGAGCGCATAAAGATTTCTAAGCGAGTGGAACCCTGTCATGGTCCGGTCGCGGACCCCGCGCGACCTCGTCGGGGAAAAAGCGCCGCCGCAGCCACAGCGAGACGTGCACCAGGCCGATCAGCACCGGGACTTCCACCAGCGGCCCGATGACCGTGGCGAAGGCGACATCGGAAGCGATGCCGAAGATCGCGATCGCCACGGCGATGGCGAGTTCGAAGTTGTTGCCGGACGCGGTGAACGCGAGCGTCGTGCTGCGCGAGTAGTCCGCACCGGCTCTCTTCGCCATGAAGAAGCTGGCAAGAAACATCAGCACGAAGTAGATCGTCAGCGGCATCGCGACCAGCAGGACCTTCGCCGGGAACTGCAGGATCTGGTCACCCTTGAAACTGAACATGACCACGATGGTGAACAACAGCGCGACCAGCGTGATCGGCGAGATGCGCGGAATGAACATCGTCTCGTACCACTCGCGGCCCTTCAGCGGCAGAAGGATGACGCGGCTGAGGATGCCGGCGGCGAAGGGGATGCCGAGATAGATCATCACGCTCCGGAAGATCTCGCCGATGGTGATGTCGGCCACGGTCTTGCCGCCGGCGCCGGTGACGCTCGAGAGGTCGATGCCGAACCAGACGGCAAACACCGAGATGAACAACCAGGCCATCAGGCCGAAAGTCAGCACCTGGAACACGCTGTTGAGCGCCACGAGACCCGCCGCATATTCGCTGTTGCCGTGCGCCAGCTGGTTCCACACCAACACCATGGCGATGCAGCGCGCGATGCCCACCAGGATCAGGCCCACCATCAGCTCCGGGTAGCCGGACAGGAACGCGATCGCCAGCAGGAACATCAGCACCGGGCCGACCAGCCAGTTCTGCACCAGCGAAAGGCCGAGGATCTTCCAGTCGCGAAACACCCGGCCCATTTCCTCGTAACGCACTTTAGCCAGCGGCGGGTACATCATCAGGATCAGGCCGACGGCGATCGGGATGCTGGTCGTGCCGATGCTGAAGCGATCCAGCAGGCCGGGCAGTCCCGGTGCGAGCCGGCCGAGGGCCACGCCGAACGCCATGGCAACGAAGATCCACACCGTCAGGTAGCGATCCAGCAGCGTCATGCGCCGTGCGACATCTTGACTCATGTCCCCGTCCTTCCTGTCAGGGCTCCGGCCGCGCGCCGATCGCGGCAAGGCGGCGTTGCAACTCGCCAGCCTCCAGTTGCTCCAGCGGCAGCTGCAGCAAGTTCGCTATGCGCGTTTCGATGGCGCGAAGTGTGTCGGCAAAGGCCGCCCGCTGCGCCGCCTCGCCTTCGACGGATGCCGGGTCGGGCAATCCCCAGTGCGTGGTGACCGGCCGGCCGGGCCATACCGGACAGGTCTCGCCCGCTGCGCTGTCGCACAGCGTGATGATGAAATCCAGGCCAGGCGCACCGGGTTCGGCGAACTCGTCCCAGCCTTTTGAACGGAACTGCGAGACATCGAAACCCTCGTCGGCGAGCAACGCCAGGGCCACCGGGTTGACCCGGCCACGCGGGGTGCTCCCCGCGCTGTAAGCTTCGAATCGTCCCGCGCCTGCGCGGCTCAGTGCCGCCTCCGCAAGAATGCTACGTGCGGAGTTGGCGGTGCACAGAAACAGCACCCGGTAGATTCTGGGTTCCGTCATGCCCTGGTTTTCCTCGCTCTCATCGTCGCGCGACCGGATGCGCGTCCGGCGGCAGGCACACAGGACCGCGCACCGCCGCACAGCTCCGGGCGGCCTTCGCAGCAGTCCTCAGTGAGGTAGCCGAGCAGCGCGCGGATGGCATCGGGCTCGACACGGTAATGAATGAAACGACCCGTTCGCCTGGCTGTCACCAGACCCGCGTTTTCGAGTGCCGCGAGGTGAAACGAAAGGCTGGATGGCGGCAGCTCCAGTGTCCCGGCGATCTCGCCCGCGGCCAGTCCCGATGCGCCGGCTTTCACCAGCAGGCGGAATACGCCGAGCCGGTGTTCGTGCGCCAGGGCCGAGAGGCTCCGCACTGCCGTGTTCGTTTCCATGTTTCGACTATAGTCGAATTATTATCGGCCGGGAACCCCCGCTTCGATGCCAATACGGGGCGTACGAGAGTTCCTTCGGGACCGCGAGGCGCGTCCGCATGCTTCGGCCCAGTGGCCGGAACATGACAGGGTTCCACGAGCGCATAAAGACTTCTAAGCGAGGGGAACCCTGTCATGGTCCGGTCGCGGACCTTCGCCCAAAGAGACCGGCTGCGCTGGCGCACCCGCACATTTCGTGCTGAACTCGCGGCGATACCCTTCGAGGTGAATCCGGCATGACTAAGGTCTTCGTATTCTGGGCGGCAATCTTGGTGCTGCCCATGGGCGCTACCGCCGAGGAAATCCTTGGCAGCGGTCGCTGCGATATCTCGTTGGACGAGGTCGGCCGCGTAACGGAGGTCCTCTGCGTGGACGCGACTCATCCCGTGCTTATCGATCCGCTGCAGGGCTGGGTTTTGCAGCAGACGTTTGAGCCGGCGGTGGCAAACGGCCAGCCGGCGCCCAGTACTACGTCGGCACACATATCCTATGCGCTGGTGGACGCCGAGGACGGTTACGCGCTGGTGGTGCGGCACTACGACAACGGCCCGAGGGTGATTGAAGTTGTGTCGCCCCAGTACCCGGGGTCCGCAGCGCGAACCGGCCGGGAAGGATGGGTGCGGATTCAGCTCACCGTGGATGCCACTGGCACCGTAAGCAATCCGACGGTAATGGAATCCTCGCATAAAACTTTCGAGCGCGCGGCGATGAACGCAATCAGGCACTGGCGCTTCAAGCCGGAGACCGTGAACGGCGTCGCGGTCAGCACCGAAGTGACGCAGACGATCGAGTTCGCGCAGCGTAAGTAGGCGGTGCGCGGCCAGCGGCCTCGTCATCCCGCGGGGTCGCCGAGGCATTGACCGTCGAAGATCACCTTCGGGACCGCGAGGCACGCGGGGCCGCGAGGCGCTTCCGCAAGCGTCGGCCCAGCGGCCGGAGCGTGACAGGGTTCCACGAGCGCATAAAGATTTCTAAGCGAGTGGAACCCTGTCATGGTCCGGTCGCGAACCCGCAGGCCAAAAGGACCCGGTCACGGCCCGGCCCGCGGACTATCGCCGAGCAACTCCGCGAAAGCCTCGAACTCCGGCCCGATCTCCACGAAGTTCCGCGGCCGCGCCATCAACTCGGCCAGCGCCGGCGGTAACGGCACCGTCTCGCCAACCAGCGGCTCGACCACATCCTCGAATTTCGCCGGGTGCGCCGTGGCGACGACCACCCAAGGCCGTTCGGCCGCCTCCTCGCCCAGCGTCTCCCAAGCGCGCACCGCGGTCGCGGTATGCGGGCACCAGGTGCGGTCATAACGCTGCGGGCCCGCCGCGATCGCGTCGCGAATCTCGGCGTCCGACACGCGGACCGCACGCGCCTCGCGGCGTGCCGCCGCCTCCGAGCCAGCCAGGTGCAGCAGGCGCTCCATGTTGCTCGGGTTGCCCACGTCCATCGCGGTGGCGAGCGTCTGCACCGTCGGACGCGGCGTCCACGATCCGCCGGCGAAGAAATCGCCCACCGTCTCGTTGGCGTTGGTCGCAAGCACGATCGGCCCGACGGGCAGGCCGCAGAGCCGTGCCCAGATGCATGCGAGCGAGTTGCCCAGGTTGCCGCTGGGAATGATGAACCCCGGCGTCTTGCCGGTGGCTTGAAAAAGCCGCGTCGAGGCCCATGCGTAGTAGGCCATCTGCGGCAGCAGGCGGCCGATGCTGATGCTGTTGGCCGAGGTGAGACAGGCGCGCTCACGCAGCTCAGCGTCGCCGAAGGCTTCTTTCACCATGCGCTGGCAATCGTCGAAGTCGCCGTCCACCCGCAGGCTGAGCACGTTGTCGCCCCAGGCCGTGAGCTGGGCTTCCTGGCGATCGGAAACGCGACCCTTCGGGTAGAGCAGCACGACACGGAAGCCGGGCCGGCCGCTGAAGGCCGCCGCGACCGCCCCGCCGGTGTCGCCGGATGTCGCGACGAGCACCGTGCGCTCGCGCTCGCCGGCGAGCCGCGCAAGGCAGGCGGCGAGAAACCGCGCGCCCACGTCCTTGAATGCCGCCGTGGGACCGTGAAACAGTTCGAGCACGTGGAAGCCCTCCGCTGCGGTCAGCGGAGTCGGGAAATCGAGTGCTTCGGCGCAGATTTCATCGAGGGTCGCCGCCAGCGGATCCGCAGCGAAGAACGGTGCCAGCACGCCCGCGGCCGCCTTAGCGAGTTCCGCGTCCTGCGGCACGGCGTCGGCACCCGCCGCGGGGAAGCGCTCCGGAACATAGAGGCCGCCGTCCGGCGCAAGACCCGCCCGCATCGCATCCCCGACACTCGCCGGCGGCGCACCGCCGCGCGTGCTCAGAAACTGCATCAGACGTCCGCGCCCAGGTAGGCGGTCAACCGCAGCAGATCGGCAAACACGCCCGCCGCCGTCACGCCGGGCCCGGCACCGGGCCCCTGCACGACGAGCGGGTTGTCCTTGTAACGCCGGGTGACGAACTGCACCACGTTGTCCGTGAGCCGCGCATAGGCGAAGGGATGATCGGCCGGCAATTCCTCGAGACCCACGACGGCCTTGCCGCTGCGCCCGTCGAGCCTGGCCACGTAACGCAACACGTGATCGCGGCCGCGGGCGGCTTCGAGCCGCTCGAGCATCTCGTCATCTCCAGCCGCGAGTCCCTCGAGGAACTCCTCGATACTGCCGTCGGCAAGCGCCTCCGGCACCAGGCTCTCCACTTCGACCTGCTCGAGCTCGAGTTCCAGCCCCATCTCGCGGGCCAGGATCACCAGCTTGCGGGCCACATCGAGCCCGGACAGGTCGTCGCGCGGGTCCGGCTCGGTGAATCCCAGCGCCCGGGCCTCGCGCACGATCTCGGAGAACGCCTTGGCACCGTCGTAGCCGTTGAACAGGAACGCGAGGGTACCGGACAGGATGCCCTCGATCGCGATGATCTCGTCGCCGGTCTGGCGCAGGTCGCGGAGCGTCTGGATGATCGGCAGGCCGGCGCCGACGGTAGTCTCACCCAGGTACCGCACGTTGGCCTCGCGGCGCGTCGCCTGCAGCCGTCGCCACACCTCCAGCGGACCGGACGCCGCCAGCTTGCTGGGCGTGATGACGTGGATGCCGCGCGCCAGCCAGTCCGTGTAGCGCGCTGCGACGGCGGCATTGCCGCTGCAGTCGATGATGACGGCGTGCGGCAGGTGCTCCGCCTGCACGTGATCCGCGAACCCATCCAGGTCCGTGGACTCTCCGCCCTGCAGCGCATCGCGCCATGTCCCCAGATCCACCGCGCGCGTCGCGAGCACCATCCGGCGCGAGCCGGCGATCGCCCGCACCCGCAAATCGACCCGCGACTCGCTGGCCAGCCGCGGGCTCTCCCCGGCAACCTGGTCGAGCAGCTGCGCGCCCACGCCGCCGGGACCGATCAGGCCGATCGACACCGCCTGCGGCGAGAGATAGAAGCTCGCGTGCACGGCGCGCAACGCGCGATCCGCTTCCTCGCTCGGGATCACCGCCGAAATATTGCGTTCGGAGGCGCCCTGGGCGATGGCGCGCACATTGACTCCCGCACGGCCCAGCGCCCCGAACATCTTGGCCGCCACACCAGGCATCCCCCGCATGCCCTCACCAACCACGGCGAGGATGCTGCAGTCGGGAACGAGCTCGACGCCCTCGACCTGCACCTGGTGAATCTCGGCCGCGAAGGCATTGCGCACCGCGTCGCGCGCACGCAGGCTGTCCTCCTCGGGCACGGCGCAGCAGATCGAATGCTCGGAACTGCCCTGTGAAATCAGCACCACCGAGATACCGGCATTGCGCAATGCCTCGAATAGCCGGCTCGCAGTGCCCGGCACGCCGATCAACCCGGCGCCTTCGAGGTTCAGCAGGGCCATTCCCGCGATGGTGGTGACCCCCTTGACGCCGCCATCGCTGCCCACCGCACCGATGCGCGTGCCGCTGCCTTCCGGGTGTGCGGTATTTCGTATCCATACCGGGATGCTGCGCGCCACCAGCGGCGCCATGGTGCGGGGGTGCAGCACCTTGGCACCGAAATAGGCCAGTTCCATCGCCTCGTGCCAGGAAAGTTCGCGGATGATCGACACATCCGGAATGCGCCGCGGGTCGCCGCTCATGACGCCGTCGACATCGGTCCAGATCACGACCTCGCCGGCCTCCAGCAGGGCGGCGAAAATCGATGCGGAGAAGTCGCTGCCGTTGCGCCCGAGCGTCGTCGGTCCGCCGCGCTCGTCGCGCGCGATGTAGCCGGTGATCACCCGCACCGCGGGCGCGGGTGTCCAGCTCGCCGCGAACCGCTCCCGGGTCTGTTCCCAGGCGACGGCGGGGCCGAGCTCGCTGTTGATCACCGTCAGCGCATCGCGCGCATCGAACCAGTCTGCGTCTACGCCCCTGGTGGCGAGCGCCGCCGCAAGCAGTCGCGCGGACCAGAGCTCGCCATGCCCTGCCACCAGCGCAAACACGGCGGCCGGCGCGCGGCCGATCAGGGCCGTGGCCTTCAGCACATCGTTGATGTCCTCGCGTTCCCGCTCGATCGCCGCTTCCCAGGCGCCGAGCCGTTCGCTGTCGAGCAGCGCGTGCGCCAGGCCGTGGCACCGTGCCATCACGGCTTCCAGCGCGGCAGACCAGTCCTCGCCGTCCTCCGCCGCGCGCACCAGGCCATGCAGCGCGTCGGTGATGCCGGCGGGGGCCGAGACCACCACGGCCACGGGCCGCGGTCCCGCCGACTCCACGATGGAAATGACGCGGCGGAATTCATCCAGGCCCGCAAGGCTGGTGCCGCCGAATTTGTGCACGATGTCGACATGGTTTTTCATATGATTGCGGAGCCTACGACAGCGGCTATTGCACCGCAACGCACACGCGGCCCTTGCCGCCAGGCCCCGTCCCGTGGACGATGCGCTGCGTGAACCCCGAAGACACTCCTGATCTGCACATCGCCAACGCCTGGGACCTGGTGCCGGATTCGATCCGGCCGCTGGGCAGCGGCCTGATCAACCGGACGTTCTCCGCACTCGATCGGCACGGCACGC
>Ga0102941_1000160_pt1 | contig 28633 bp, 26 predicted proteins | sample SalPonR2_C_D2_MG_FD_79281 | JGI IMG/M metagenome (GOLD analysis project Ga0102941, IMG submission 79281) | Salt pond soil microbial communities from South San Francisco under conditions of wetland restoration - Salt Pond MetaG R2_C_D2_MG | ecosystem: Environmental > Aquatic > Marine > Intertidal... | reverse complement strand
CGGCGGCAGTCCGGCAAAGGCCTGGGCCAGAACGCGCACCTGCGCCGCATCGAGGATTTCATCCGCCTGCTGGCGGGCGCGCACCTCCCGATCCAGAAGCGAAGGGTAGATTTCGGCCAGCACGATCGGCGCATCACGGGTCTCGAACGGGCGCACGGCCAGCATCTGTCCATAGCGCTGGCGCAGTGCCTGAAGCCGGGGCAGGCCAAGCAAGGCCTGGCTGCCGACCGATCCCGTGGTGAACAGTTTCCAGCAGGGCTGGGCGCGGGGCAGGCGCCGTTCGACCTCGCGTCGCTCGGCCATCCCGTGGGCATGCCGCTGTGATCCCCGCATGGGAAGATCGGGTGTCGCGCGCGACGTCGGGCAGCCCCAGAACGGGCCTATACCGGGAAACCTGCGATTGATCTGCTCGGCCACGTCAAAGCGGTTGTTCGCGTTCGCCGCGTCATCCTCGATCGTCGCAGACAGCCAATCCCAAAGGGCCAGCGGATCCGCCCGGCCGGTCATCGCCCGCGCAAATCCGCGCGGGTATCCGAACGGGAAATCAAACCCCGCCAGCACGCGGTGCTCCTGGGCCAATGCCGCATCAATGGTGGTTTCCAATGCGGCCTGCGCCGCCGCCCGCGTGCGGTGATACGCGACATCCACGCGGCCGGCCGATGCCGTGGCAACAAAGATCGCGTCCTTGGTCGGGCGCGCGGGCGACGGTTGTGACCGCGCGGACCAATCCACCATGATGACGGTGTCAAAGCCGGCGGATGTCCCTGGGCGCAACAGGTGTTCGGCGCGGCTCAGATCCTCGGGCCGGTTGATGTTGAAAAACGCCGGTATCGCGCCGGGCGGGAACTGCACCGCAACAGCACCATGATGCGATGTCCAGTCTGTCACCTTGCGCATGCCATCGCGCAAGGCCGCCCGCAACTGCCCGCGCAGACCGACCGACCATAGCCCGCAGGTGCCATGCATCCCATCCGCCGTGGCGGCCAGCACGATGGGCGCATCCTGCCCCATCAGGCGGGCCGCCAGATCAGCGGGCAGGAATGGGGTGTCCACAGGCGCTGTCAGAACCTTGCTTGCCCCCCGTTCGGCAGCCCAGTCCATCGCGGCCAGGATACCGGCCAGCGGGCCGAACCCGGCCGCGTCGCCATCGTGCAGAACCGGCAGGCCGAACCGCGCGTAGCGTGCCGGATCATCATTTGCGTTGATCGCCAGCGCCGCACAATGCGGGGCCAGTCGCCCGATGACATGCGCGATCAAAGGCTGCCCGCCGAGATCCGCAAACCCCTTGTCGCCGCCGATCCTGCGCCCCGCGCCACCGGCGAGGATCACGCCAAGCGGTTTTTCCAGTTTTGTCACATCGCCCCCATCAGACTTGCTGAAACGCCGCCTCGAAATGGATGAATTGCATCTGCCCGGCCCACGCCTTAGGCACGCGGCACCGCAGCCCGTTTTCCGTTTCAAAGGCTACCGCAAGCCCGATGCCAGCCGCCACATCCAAATCCGCCTTTTTGCGCGGCATCCGCGCAGCGGCCCCGTTCTTGGTGGTCGTGATCCCCTTCGGGATGCTGTTCGGCGTCGTGGGCACCGAGGCGGGCCTGTCGCTGGTCGAAGTCATGAGCTTCACCACGCTGGTGATTGCCGGCGCGTCCCAGTTCACCGCGCTGCAACTGATGGCCGAAGAGGCGCCGACGCTGATCGTGATCGCCTCTGCTCTGGCGGTCAATCTGCGCATGGCCATGTATTCCGCGGCACTGGCGCCGCATCTGGGGGCAGCGCCCTTCTGGCAACGGGCGTTGATCGCCTACATGAACGTGGACCAGACCTATGCGCTGTCGCATCAGAACCACGAGGATCACCCCGCCGCACCACTGGCCGACAAGGTGGCCTTCTTCTTTGGAACCTGCGTCCCCATCGTGCCGCTTTGGGTGGCCGCGACCTGGACGGGTGTGGTGGTGGGGGCCGCTATCCCGCCGCAACTGGGGCTCGATTTCGCGGTGCCGATCACCTTTCTGGCGCTGATCGGCCCGGCCTTGCGGACCCTGGCCCACGTGGCGGCGGCGCTGACCTCGGTCGTCATGGCGGTGCTGCTGTCGTTCTTGCCGTGGAACCTGTGGCTCTTGGCTGCCGGCCTGGCCGCGATGATCGTCGGAGCTGAGGTGGAACGCCGGATGGCGCTGCGAGGCCGCCCATGAGCGGATATTCCACGCTTGAGGTCTGGATCATCATCCTGGCCCTCGGGGTCGGCACCTTTCTGATCCGGTTTTCGTTTCTGGGCGTTCTGGGGGACCGGGATCTTCCGCCATGGGTCTTGCGCCACCTGCGCTATACGGCGGTCGGCATTCTGCCCGCGATGGTGACGCCGCTGGTGTTGTGGCCCCACGGGGCCGAAGGCGGGCTGGATCCGCAGCGCATCGCCGCCGCGGCCGCCGCACTGGCCCTTGGTCTCTGGACCAAGAACCCTATCTGGGCCGTGGGTGGCGGCATGGTGATGTTCTGGTGCTTTGGCTGGCTGCTCGGCTGACCGGCCCGTAATCAGACCCGGTCCTGGCCGTCCCTAGCCACCGTCGCTCCACCGTGTCCGGTACAGATCGAACCGGCGGTCGCGCAGGTTGCGCACAGATCCCGCCGCGCGGGCCCATTGCACCGTTGCAAGGTTCAGATCGGCCACGATGATCATCTCGACATTCTCGGAGGCTTCTGCCGCGATCCCGTCGCGCGCAAAGGGGAAATCGCACGGTGTGAAGATGGCCGATTGCGCGTACTGGATATCGAGGTTCGATACATTGTCGAGATTTCCGACCATGCCCGAGGTCACGACGTAACACTGGTTTTCGACCGCGCGCGCCTGGCAACAGTACTTGACCCGCAAATGCCCGTGCCGCGTGTCGGTGTTGTACGGCACGAACAAGATCCGCGCGCCCTGATCGGCCAGGCGGCGGGCGGCTTCGGGGAACTCGCTGTCGTAGCAGATCATCACGCCGATCGGGCCGCAGTCCGTGTCGATGACGTCGATCGAGTCGCCGCCCTTTATGTTCCAGCTGGATCGTTCATCGGGGGTCGGGTGCAGCTTTTCCTGCCGGTGCACCGTGCCGTCGCGCAGGAACACATGGCAGATGTTGTGGATATCGCCATCCTCGGTCTTGGTGGCGTGGCTGCCGCCGATGATGTTGATCGCACGGCTCAGCGCCATCGCCTTAAGTCGTTCCACAAAGGTCGCGGTGTGCTCGCTTGCGCGGTCAATGGCGCGGTCCGGCGGCAGTTCCTCGTCCTCGCAAGATAGCAGTTGCAGGGTGAAATGTTCCGGAAAAACAACGAAATCCGACCCGTATTCCGCGGCGATATTGGTGAAATAATCGACGGTTTCGTAGAATTCTTCGGGGGATTTCAGGGTGCGGGCGTTCAGCTGCACCGAGGTGACTCGCACGATTTCCGTGTTCGTGCGGGTGACCGGCTGGCTGTCCGAGGACGGATCGTAATACGGATTGCGCCAGATCATCAGGGCCGCATGGCCGCCTGACGCGCGGTCTTCGGGGGCGTAGTGGGGCAGGGCGCGCAGCGGCTCGAACCCGCTTCGCATCTGGAAGGACAAGATGGTGTCCTTGAGGTCACCGTTCTTGACGGCCTCCAGATATGCTTGCGGCGTGCTGTGGGTGCGCTGGGCGCGGCGAAAGCCGGGAATGCGGCCGCCAAAGGCGATGCCCTTCAGCCCCAGGTCCACGCAAAGCCGTTCCCGCGCGCTGTAAAGCCGCTTGCCGATGCGCAGACGCCGGCGGGACGGATCCACCATCACCTCGAGCCCGTACAGCCAGTCCCCGTTTGCGTTATGCTGCGACCCGTACCCGCCGCCGCTGATTTCCGACCAGCTGTGGGCGGCCATCACCCGGTCTTCGTTGATGATGGTCGAGGCCGCGTAGCCCACGATCGCGCCCTCGTAGACGGCGATGAAGGTGCCTTCGGGAAAGGCGCTGATCTGGCCCGAGATCTGGCCGCGCGTATAGGGGGCCTCTTCGGGGTAGACGCGGCGCGACAGGTTTACCGCACCGTCCACATCGGCCAGCGTTGCGTGGCGGATTTCAAGCGTGGGCCTGGTGTTCGTGGCCATGATGTCTTTCCTTGGCTTGGGTGCCGCCAACCTCGCAGCTTCGGGCGCGGCCCTCAAGACCGGGGCCCGGGATCACGCCAGCAGACGGGCCAGGTCCGGATGGGGGAAACTGCGCCGGACGGTAACAGCGTAGAAGATCTCGGTGATATTCAGGTCGAATGGCGCGGTGGCCAGTACACCGCTTGCGATTTCGTCGGCCAAAACGACCGAGGGCACGATCGCCAGGCCATGCCCCGCACGGGCCAGAAGACGCACCATCGCCATGTCGTCGACTTCGGCCAGTATGCGAGGTTGCGCGCCGATGCGCGCGGTCAGCGCCTCGAACCCGGTGCGGATCGAACTTTCGGTGGGCACGATCACCGGCTCGGCAGCCAGCAGGCCCGCCAGATCGCGGTGCTTCAGGCGTTCGGGCGGGCCATGCAGGTGCACGGGTTGCTCGGCAATGCGATGGGCCACGAAATCGGCGCCATAGTCGCCCGGAGGCGGTTCGGTGGTCAGCACGATATCCAGCGCGAGGGATTTGAGCGACGCCAAAAGCGCGTCGGCATTGCCCGATTTCAGGATGATGCCCGCAGCGCCCGATTCCAGAACCGGCCCGAGAAAGGACATCTGGAAATTCCGCGACAGCGTCGACAGCGCCCCCACCCGCAGGGGCTGCGGCGCGGGACCGGCACGCTGGAGCGTCGCCAGCAGTTCTTCCCCCGTGCCAAAGATTCGTTCCGCATGATCCAGCGTGATCCGGCCGACTTCGGTCAGATCCAGACGCCGGCCGACGCGGTCGAACAGGCGGTGGCCAAGCCGATCCTCCAAGGTATTGATCTGGCTTGATAATGCGGATTGAGACAGGTTCAGCCGCTCGGCCGCGCGGGTCAGGTGCCCCTCGCGGGCGACCTCGCGGAAATAGCGCAGGTGGTGATAATTCAGGTGATCCATTGTTCTAATTTATAGAACGAAAATACAGAAAAGATATATTTTTTATCTCTCTCCAAGTCGCATACCCATCGCTCAAATTCAAACAAGGGGGTTACCCAATGGAACATGTGATGGATATCGCGGCGACGTTCGTAGCGCAGCTGCAGCAGCCGACGCTGGCGTTTCTGATCGGCGGCATGATGCTGGCCGCGCTGGGCAGCAAGTTGCAGGTGCCGGATGCGGTCTACAGCTTCATCGTGACGCTGTTGTTGCTGAAAGTCGGGCTTGGCGCGGGGATCGCAGTGCGCGAGGCGGATCTGATGTCGCTTGCGGTCCCCGCGCTTTTCGCGGCCATCCTGGGTGTCGCCATCGTGCTGCTGGGGTCGCGGACACTGGCGCGGTGGAACGGGGTCAGCCACATGGACGGCATGGCCACGGCAGGCCTGTTCGGGGCGGTGTCGGCCTCGACGCTGGCGGCGGGCATGGCGGTTCTGGACGATGAAGGCATTGCCTACGAAGGGTTCATCGGCGCGCTTTACCCCTTCATGGACATTGCAGCCCTCGTGACGGCGATCGTCATGGCGCGGATGGCCAAGGCCCGGAATGCGGCGACACAGGCCATTGCTGCCGGGGACGGAACCATGACCATGGGCGGCGGCGGGTCTGGCGGGCCGGGCCTTGCCGGAAGCGGAGTAGATGCGGGCATGGTGCGGGGCATCCTGACCGATACCTTCCGGAGCCCTGCGGTATCCGCCCTTCTGTTGGGCCTGGCGCTGGGGATCCTGGCCAAACCCGATGCCGTCTTCGAAGGCTTTTACGAACTGCTGTTCCGGGGCCTGTTGTCGATCCTGATGCTGATCATGGGAATGGAAGCATGGTCGCGGCTGTCGGAATTGCGGAACGTGGCGCATGCCTACGTGGTGTATGCGGTCGCCGCCCCCCTTGTGCACGGCGCGATGGGCTTTGGGGCCGGGGTTCTGGCCCATCACCTGACCGGGTTTTCGGCCGGTGGCGCGGTGCTGCTGGCGGTGATGGCATCGTCCAGCTCGGACATTTCCGGCCCGCCCACCCTGCGCGGTGCCCTGCCAGAGGCGAATCCCTCGGCCTATGTGGGCTCGTCCACCGGTCTCGGAACGCCAGTGGCCATCTTGTCGATCCCGATCTGGATCGCGCTGGCCGGCATGGTGATCGGGTTCTGATCGCCGGACGAGAGGACCACGGAACCGGCGCGGCCCCTGCAGGCTGCGCCGGTCCTGGTTTCGCGCATCAGTCGCGGGCGGAAGACGCTGGATAAGTGCCCAGGACCTTCAGGAAGCTGGTGAAATAGGCCAGTTCCTCAAGCGCGAGTTTCACATTCGGATCGTCGGGGTGGCCTTCGATATCGGCGTAGAACTGTGTCGCGGTGAAAGAGCCGTCGACCATGTAGCTTTCCAGCTTGGTCATGTTGACACCATTCGTCGCGAATCCCCCCATCGCCTTGTACAGCGCGGCCGGGATGTTGCGGACGCGGAAGACAAAGGTGGTCATCATCGTGTCGGCCCGCCGGGTGAGGTTCGGAGCACGATCCATGATCAAGAACCGCGTGGTGTTGGAGTCATGATCCTCGATGTGGCGCGCCAGCACGTCGAGGCCATAGATCTCGCCGGCCAGTTCCGACGCCAGCGCGGCCTGGGTCTTGTCGCCCCATTCCGCCACGTCGCGGGCGGCGCGGGCATTGTCGGGGCTGACGCGGCCCTTGATGCCGTGTTCGCGCAGGAAACGCGCGCATTGCGGCAACAGGACAAGGTGGCTCCAGGCCTCCTGTACATCGGTGATCTTGGCGCCGGGCACGGCAAGCAGGTTGATATGCACCCGCACGAAAGCCTCATCCACGATGTGCAGCCCGGATTCGGGCAGCAGGCGATGAATGTCGGCAACCCGGCCATAAGTCGTGTTTTCCACCGGTAGCATCGCCTGGTCCGCGCGGCCCGAAACGACCGCGTCGATAGCTTCTTCGAAGGTCGGGCAGGGCAACGCCTCCATCCCCGGCCGTGCCGCGTGGCAGGCCTGGTGCGAATAGGCTCCGGGTTCGCCTTGAAAGGCAATGCGTGCGGTCATGGGTCCACCTTGAGGTGAGAGGGCGTTTGGTCGCGCCCCTCTACACCTTGCCATGGACCCATGAAACCCCATACATACCCGCGAACACCGCGAGCCAAGTGGGATAGATATGTTTGACACGATGACGCTTACCAAAGGTTTCGGATCGCTTTGCGCCGGTCTGCTGGTTCTTCTTCTGGGCGGCTGGGCCGCCGAGAGCCTCTACAACATCGAAAACCACGGCGAAGATCACGTGCGTGGTTACGTGATCGACACCGGTGTCGAGGAAGTCGCCGCCGAAGAGGTGGTCGAGGTTGCCTTTGCCGACGTGTACGCCACCGCAGATGCATCCGCCGGCGAACGCCTGTGGCGCCAGTGTTCGGCCTGCCACCAGCTGGAACCGGGCGCGAATGGCGTCGGTCCATACCTTCATGGCGTCGTCGACCGCCCCAAGCACAGCGCCGAAGGTTACAATTATTCCGATGCGCTACTGTCGCAGGACGGCGCATGGACGCCGGAAAACATCTCGGCCTTCATCGAGTCCCCCCGTGCATACGCGCCGGGCACCGCCATGGCATATAATGGCATGCGCGATGTCGAGGACCGGGCCAACCTGATCGCCTACCTGGCGACGTTCCAGTAAGCCCGTAAGTCCGCGGGCCAAGATAACACCAGAAAATCAAGGGCCGCGCCGGCTGGGCGCGGCCCTTTTCGCAAGCCCGGTCGGGGCGCGCTCTGCCCCCTCCGGCCAGTTCCCTGCAGACGCAGCCCCCCCTTTTCGCCTATTGCTTGGATATGGCCACCCCATCCTTGGCTTGCTCACTTGCAGATCACATATTCTCAACTTGAACCCCGGGGGGGCTGGTCCTTAACGTGGAACGACCCAGATCATGTGGGACATACAGATGACGCGCTTGGAGAAACCGATGCAAAATCGCCCTGCCGCCGCCACCCGTTTGGCCGAAGCCGAGACCGCCACCCGGATGTTTCCGGCCATCACCGCGCTGCCCATTCTGGGTGCCGCCGCGATCTGGCTGCTGATGGCATGGCCCGGCCATGCGCAAGACGACATCATCGTCACCCATGGCGTGTCGACATTCGGCGTCGATGAACTGAGCTACCCTGCCGATTTCGAGGCGCTGTCCTACGTCAATATCGACGCGCCGCAGGGCGGGGAAATGTCGCTCAGCTGGTCCAGCGCCGGCGGGTCGTTCGATTCGATGCATCCCTACACCAACCGCGGCTCTCCCGCGGTTCTGACCTCGATCTTTTTCGAATCGATGCTGGAAGGCACGTCCGACACCATCGGCGAGGCCTATTGCCTGCTGTGCGAGGAAATCCGCTATCCCCAAGACCGCGCATGGGTCGAATTCGTGATCCGGCCCGAGGCGCGGTTTTCGGACGGTAGCCCGGTGACGGCACAAGACGCGCTGTTCTCGTACGAGATCCTGCGCGACGAAGGCCTGCCCAGTTTCCGCGCGAACCTGCCGCAGACCATCGCCTCGGCCGAGGTGATCGATGATCGAACCATTCGCTACTACTTTGTCCCCGAAGCGCAGCTTCGCGGTCGTGTCGAAAATGCCGGTGGCCTGCCGGTGTTCAGCCAGGCCAGCCATATCGCCAGCGGCCTGGATTTCGACGAACCACGCATGACCCCGTTGATCGGGTCGGCGCCCTACATTCTGGGCGAGGTCGATCCCGGCCGGCGCACCGTCTTCGTGCGCAACCGCGAGTATTGGGGCAATGACCTGCCGATCAATCGCGGCCGACACAATTTCGACAGCATCCGCGTCGAATACTACGCCGACGCCCTGGCCGCTTTCGAAGGTTTTACCGCGGGCAATTACCTGTTCCGGCAGGAAAACAGCTCCCAGGCCTGGGCCAACAATTATGACTTCCCGCGCCTGAACGACGGCGTCGTGGTGCGCGAGGAAATCGAACAGGGCACGATCGCGTCCGGTCAGTCCTTCGTGATGAACCTGCGCCGCCCGCAATTTCAGGACCCGCGCGTGCGCGAAGCGATTGCGCTGATGTTCAACTTCGAATGGACAAACCAGACCCTGTTCTACGGGCTGTATTCGCCCATCGACAGTTTCTGGGAAAACACCGATCTCGAGGCCTCGGGCCTGCCATCGGATGCGGAACTGGCGCTGCTGGAGCCGTTCCGCGGGGACCTGCCCGAGGAAATCTTTACCCAAGAACCCTTTGCCACCCCGGCATCCGATCCCGACCGGTCGTTCGACCGTCGCCAGGCGCGGCGCGCCACGGCCCTGCTGGAAGAGGCCGGATGGGTTCCGGGCGACGACGGCATGCTGCGCAACGCATCCGGTCAGACCCTCGACGTGGAGTTCCTGAACGCCGGGCCGCTGTTTGACCGGATCATCAATCCGTATGTCGAAAACCTTCGCGCGATCGGTATCAACGCAAGCCTCAACCGCGTGGACGGCGCGCAGATGTCCAATCGTCAGCGCGAGGCCGATTTCGACGTGATCACCGACCATTTCGCCATGGGTTATGAACCAAGCACCGAGTTGCGCCAGTATTTCGGCACCCTTGGCGCGGACGAGGCCCTGTTCAATTCGCCCGGTCTGGCGGATGAAACGGTCGACCGTCTGCTGGAAACCGTAATCCGCGCTGAAACCCGCACCGAGATGGAGGTCGCCGTCCGCGCGCTGGACCGCGTGCTGCGGGCCTACCGCATTCGTGTGCCGCAATGGTTCAACGACAGCGCCTGGGTCGCGTATTACAACCTCTACCGCTACCCCGAGGAATTGCCGCCCTACGGCATCGGGTATCTCGATTTCTGGTGGGTCGACCCCGACGCCGAGGCGGCGCTGCGCGAACAAGGTGTGCTGTAACACCAAATGGGCGCTTATATCCTCAGACGGCTCTTGCTGATCATTCCCACGCTTCTGGGGATCATGGTCATCAACTTCTCGTTGACCCAGTTCGTCCCCGGCGGCCCGGTGGAACAGGTTCTGGCGCAGCTTGAGGGTGAGGGCGATGTGTTTGCCGGCATTTCCGGCACCGGGTCGGAAACCGGCGGCGCCGGGGGCGAGATCGAAAGCGCGTATGAAGGCGCGCGCGGCCTGCCGCCCGAATTCCTCGACGATCTGCGCATCCAGTTCAACTTTGCCCGCATCGTCTGTGCCGACGGGTTCGAAGGCGAACCGGACCTGAGGGACGAGAACTGCGTGGCCGAGGATATTCCGGCGCTGGAACGGTTCGGGCTGATGCTGTGGGATTATGCGCGCTTTGATTTCGGCGAAAGCTATTTCCGGTCCATCGGCGTGCTGGAACTGGTGGCCGAGAAATTGCCGGTGTCGATCACGCTGGGCCTTTGGTCGACGCTGATCGCCTACATCGTGTCGATCCCGCTGGGCATCGCAAAGGCCACCCGCGACGGCAGCCGTTTCGATACCTGGACGTCCGGCGTCATCATCGTGGCCTACGCGATCCCTGGCTTCTTGTTCGCGATCTTGCTGCTGATCCTGTTCGCGGGTGGGCGGTATTTCCAGATCTTCCCGCTCAGGGGGCTGACCTCGGACGGGTTCGAGGACATGACCTTCATCCAGCAGGTCGGCGATTATTTCTGGCACATCACGCTGCCGGTCATGGCCTCGACCATATCGGCCTTTGCGACCCTGACGTTGCTGACCAAGAACAGCTTTCTGGACGAGATCAAGAAGCAATACGTCATGACCGCCCGCGCCAAGGGCCTGCGAGAAGGCCGGGTTCTTTATGGCCACGTGTTCCGCAACGCGATGCTGATCGTGATCGCGGGCTTTCCGGCGGTGTTCGTTGGCGTGTTTTTCGGCGGCAGCCTGATCATCGAGACGATCTTCAGCCTCGACGGGCTGGGCCGGCTCGCCTTCGAGGCGGCGGTCAGTCGCGATTACCCGGTGATCTTCGGCACGCTGTTCGTGTTCGGCCTGATCGGCCTGGTGGTGGGGATCTTGTCCGACCTGATGTATGTCTGGATCGACCCCCGAATCGATTTCGACACGCGGGAGACCTGAGATGGCCATGCCCGATCAGAGCCCAGCGCTGCCCATCGATGCCGACGGCACCGCCACCGTGATCGTGCCCGAACGCCGGCGCGGCTGGCTGTCGCCGCTCAACCGCCGCAGGTGGGAGAATTTCAAGGCCAACCGCCGCGCCTACTGGTCGCTGTGGATCTTTGGGTTTCTCTATATCCTCAGCCTCGGGGCCGAGCTGATCGCCAATGACAAGCCCATCCTCGTGCATTCGCAAGGCGGCTATTACACCCCGATCTTCAGTTTCTACCCCGAAACCGCCTTCGGCGGCGATTTCCGCACCGAAGCCGTGTACCGCGATATCGAGGTGCAATGCCTGATCATCTCGGGCGGGCTGGAGGATTGCTGGGACGATCCCGAGGCCGTGATCGAACAGGTGCAGGACACCGGCACCTTCGACGGGGCCGAAGTCGATCAGGGTTGGATCCTTTGGCCGCTGATCCCCTATGCTTACAACACCGTCAACGACCTGGGCCGCGCTGCGCCGTCGCCGCCCGACGGCAACCACCTGCTTGGCACCGACGACACCGCGCGCGATGTGCTGGCGCGGGTGATCTACGGCTTCCGCCTGTCGGTCAGTTTCGCGCTGGTCGTGACCTTGCTGACCTCGGTCATCGGGATTGCGGCCGGGGCGGTGCAGGGGTTTTTCGGCGGCTGGATCGACCTGATCTTTCAGCGCGTCATCGAGATCTGGAATTCCACGCCAAGCCTGTTCGTGATCATCATCATCTCGGCCATCTTCACGATGAATTTCTGGCTGTTGGTGTTCTTGATGGTGCTGTTTGGCTGGACGGGCCTGGTGGGCGTCGTGCGGGCCGAATTCCTGCGCGCGCGCAATTTCGAATATGTCCGCGCGGCCCGGGCGCTGGGCGTGTCGAACGGGGTGATCATCTTTCGCCACGTCCTGCCCAATGCCATGGTCGCCACGCTGACCTTCCTGCCCTTCATCGTGACGGGCACGATCGCGGGCCTCGCCAGCCTCGATTTCCTGGGCTTCGGCCTGCCGTCTTCGGCCCCGTCGCTGGGCGAAATGACGCTGCAGGCCAAGAACAACCTGCAGGCCCCCTGGCTGGGCTTCACCGCGTTCTTCACCTTTGCGATCATGCTCTCGCTTCTGGTCTTCGTCTTCGAAGGCGTGCGCGACGCATTCGACCCCAGAAAGACGTTCCGATGATGCAGACCTGCGGTGTAGCGACATGAGTGTGCTCGAGGTCAGGAACCTGTCGGTCACTTTCGGGCAGGCGGGACAAGAGGTGCACGCCGTGCGCGGCGTGTCCTTTCACGTCGACAAGGGCGAGACCGTGGCGCTGGTGGGCGAAAGCGGATCGGGCAAATCCGTCACCGCGCTCAGCACGGTATCCCTGCTGTCGGGCGTCGCCGGGGTTACAGGATCGGTCACCTATAACGGCCGCGAAATGGTTGGCGCCAGTGACACCACCCTGCGCGAGATCCGGGGTAACGACATCAGCTTCATCTTCCAGGAGCCGATGACATCGCTGAACCCGCTGCACACGCTGGAAAAGCAGATCACCGAAAGCCTTGCCCTGCACCAGGGACTGACGGGGCGCGCCGCACAGGCGCGGGTGATCGAGTTGTTGACCAAGGTCGGCATCCGCGACCCCGAAACACGGCTGGGGGCCTATCCGCACCAGTTGTCGGGTGGGCAGCGCCAGCGCGTGATGATCGCCATGGCCTTGGCAAACGGCCCCGATCTGTTGATCGCGGATGAGCCGACAACGGCGCTGGATGTGACCATTCAGGCGCAGATCCTCGACCTGCTGGCCGATCTGAAACGCGACATGGGCATGAGCCTGCTGTTCATCACCCATGACCTGACCATCGTGCGCCGCATTGCCGACAGGGTCTGCGTCATGCAGGGCGGCGAGATTGTCGAACAGGGCAAGACGGAAGAGATCTTTGCCGACCCCAGACACCCCTATACCCGCAAACTGCTGGCGGCCGAGGCCACCGGAAGCCCCGACCCCGTCCCCGATGCGGCACCCGAGATCGTGTCGACCAGCGATCTGCGGGTTTGGTTCCCGATCACGCGCGGCCTGATGCGGCGCACCGTGGGGCACATCAAGGCGGTGAATGCCGCCACCCTCAGCGTGCGTGCGGGCGAAACCCTTGGCATCGTGGGCGAAAGCGGATCGGGCAAGACGACCCTGGCGCTGGCCATCATGCGGTTGATTTCATCGCAAGGCCCGATCGTGTTCAGCGGGCGTGATGTGCAGGGCCTGAAATCCCGCGACATGCGCGGGCTCAGATCCAACATGCAGATCGTGTTCCAGGATCCCTACGGGTCCCTGTCACCGCGCATGACGATCGAACAGATCGTGGCCGAAGGGCTCGAGGTGCACGGCGTCGACAAGGGCCACCAGCGGCAAAGGGTGGCCGAGATCCTGACCGAGGTCGGTTTGTCGCCCGACATGATGGACCGCTACCCGCACGAGTTTTCCGGCGGCCAACGTCAGCGTATCGCGATTGCGCGGGCAATGATCCTGCGTCCCAAGCTGGTGGTTCTGGATGAACCGACAAGCGCCCTGGATATGACGGTGCAGGTCCAGATCGTCGATCTGTTGCGCAGCCTTCAGCGCAAGAACGACATCGCCTACCTGTTCATCAGCCACGACCTCAAGGTCGTGCGCGCGCTGAGTCACAAGGTCATCGTCATGAAACAGGGCGACGTGGTGGAAACCGGTGAGACCAGCGCGCTGTTCAACAATCCGCAGTCCGAATACACCCGCGAACTGATGCGTGCGGCCTTTGGCGATCTGCCGCGCGGCAGCGCCGCCTGACCGATGGCTCAACCGTCGGATCTCTGCGGTTAAGTGGATATTAACTTTGAAGGCAAAGACTGAGGGCTGACGGGCACGTTGACAGGGTTCGTCACGCTCTCCCGGGGGCACTCCGGGGCGCTTTCGGGAACCCCCATCCCGACCGATCTTTCCGATGGCGCCCCGTATCCCGTGGATCACATCCGAAGTCAGAACGCGGGGGAATGCCCCGTGGCGCACATCTCGTAGGCATCGAACCCGCGCGCGATCATCCGGGCCAGTGGCCGACCTTCGGGCAGGATGCGGAAGGCGTCGGGCGTGGCCTCGACCATGCCCGGAAAGGCCGCCGCGGTGCGGGCGAACATTTCGGCAAGATCGCCGCGTGCGATCTTGAAGCCCTGCGTGATCTCGGTTGTGTCGATGCGGAAATCGCATAACAGCATTTCGATCATGCGGGCCCGCATGCGGTCATCCCCCCGAAAGACATGGCCGCGCCCTGTGGCAAGGTCCCCGGCGCGCACGGCCTTTTGGTAGGCGGCGGTGCCGCTGGCGTTCTGCGCGTAGCCTTGCGGAAACCGCGATATCGCCGAGGCGCCAAGCCCGATCAGCACGTCGCAGGTGTCATCGGTATAGCCCTGGAAATTGCGGCGCAGCCGCCCGGCTGCCGCGGCTTTCGCCAAGCCGTCATCGGGGCGCGCGAAATGGTCGATCCCGATGTCGCGGTATCCATCCCACAAGAACAGTTCCCGCGCGGTGTCATACAGGTGCACCCGGTCTTCGGGTCCCGGCAACGCGTCCGTCGGGATCAGGGATTGGCGCTTGGCCATCCACGGCACATGGGCGTAGCCATAAAGCGCCACCCGGTCGGGCATCAGCGACAGCAACATCTGAACCGATGCCGCCATCCGGGCCTGATCCTGATCGGGCAGGCCAAACAGGATATCCGCGTTCAGCGATCCCACCCCGGCTGCACGCAGGGCCTCGACCGCCTGACGGGTGACCTCGTAGGTCTGAATGCGGCCAATGACCTCCTGGATATGGGGGTCGAAGTCCTGCACCCCGATCGAGGCGCGCGACATGCCTGCGGCGACCAGCGCGTCAATGCGCGCGCTGTCGATCTCGTTGGGGTCGATCTCGACCGAGAACTCGGCGTCCCCGGTAAAGTCGAAGGCCTCGTGCAAGGCGCGCGACAGGTCGGTCATCAGCGCCGGTGACAGCAAGGTCGGCGTGCCACCGCCCCAATGCAGCCTCGCAATCTCGACGCCTTCGGGCAGCAGACCCGCCAGAACGGCAATCTCCGCCTTGAGGCTTTCCACATACGCGATCACCGGTCCGTCGCTGCGCATGCCCTGTGTCCGGCAGGCGCAGAACCAGCACAGTTTGCGGCAAAACGGCACATGAAGATAAAGCGATATCCGCGATCCCGACGGGATCGAAGCCAACCAGTTCAGATACTGCGCACCGTCCACGTCGCCCGAAAACTTCGTGGCCGGCGGGTAGCTGGTGTAGCGGGGCACCTTTGCGTCGAAGAGACCCATACGGCGAAGTTGCGAAACATGATCCATGCATCTACGATTACGTGCGAACAGGTCGTCTTACTTTGATGCAGATCAAAATCTCAATGTCCCGAGACGGTGGAAGGTAAAACCCATGCCCAGGAATCAACTTGCCATGCCGCAGGTGGATTGTGCGGACTGCCCCATTCGGCATCGGGCAGTCTGTGCACGCTGCGAGTCGGATGAACTGGAGCAGCTCGAGGCGATAAAATACTACCGATCCTTCAAGGCCGGAGAGGCGATTTTCTGGGCTGGCGACAGGATGGATTTCGTGGCCTCCGTCGTTCAGGGTGTCGCAACCCTGACCCAGACGATGGAAGACGGGCGGCGTCAGATGGTCGGCCTGTTGCTGCCATCGGATTTTCTGGGACGCCCCAATCGCGACACGGTCAATTTCGACGTCACGGCCACCACCGATGTGCAGCTGTGCTGTTTCCGCCGCGCCCCGTTCCAGGAAATGCTGGTGAGCACGCCCCATATCAGCCAGCGGTTGCTGGAAATGACGCTGGACGAACTGGATGCCGCGCGGGAATGGATGCTGATCCTCGGGCGCAAGACCGCACGCGAAAAGATCGCCAGTTTCCTGTCGATCATCGCGCGTCGCGATCAGGGCGCAGCGTCGGCAAAGGATCAGATCTCGTTCGATCTTCCACTGACGCGCGAGGCGATGGCCGATTACCTGGGCCTGACGCTTGAAACGGTCAGCCGGCAGATGTCGGCGCTCAAGCGCGATGGCGTCATCCTGCTGGAGGGCAAGCGACGCGTGGTCGTGCCGGATATCCAGACGCTTCTGGATGAAACCGGGGACGATGCGGATGGCGGCGTCCTGTCCTAGGACGCCACCGAAAGCTTCGATTCAATGCGCCAAGAACACCGGCACCGCCGAGTGTTCCAGCATGTTGCGCGTGGCCCCGCCCAGGATCGCCTCGCGGAAACGGGAATGGCCATAGGCCCCCATCACCAGCATATCGGCATCGATATCCGAGACATGGCGCGCGATCACCTCGCTGACACGCGTCAGGGTCTGGGGCAGGATCGTGACTTCGACCTTTGCGCCATGCCGGGTCAGCATCTTTGATATCTCGGCGCCCGGATCGGCAGAGCTGTCGCTGTGACGGCTGGGCGCAACGATGCAAACGCTGACCTGTTTTGCGGACACCAACAGCGGCAACGCGCGACGGATCGCAACCATCGCCTCGGCGCTGTCATTCCAGGCCGCCACGATCCGTTCGGGTCGCGTTGGCATCTCCATGCCGTCCGGCATGACAATGATCGGCGCCTGCGCATGGAACAGTGCGGTTTCCGCAACCATCGGCGCATCCGAAGGTTTGTCCGGTCCGTAGGGTTTGGACAGGAAGACAAGATCGGCAAACCGCGCGCGGCTGGCCACGACCGATATCAGCGAAGGGCCGGGGACAACGATGGCCTCGACCGCCCAGGTGGCCTCATGCCTGGCCAGCACGTCCCGCGCGGCCTGTTCGATCTTTGCGGCTTCCTGTTCGGAATAGGCAAACATCTCTTCATGAATCATCGCGGTCGCGCCGGCGTAGTAATACCCCATCTGGCTGCGGTCTATGCCAAGGCAAAGCACATCCAGATGCGCGCCATGGGCGGCGGCAAACGGCGCGGCCGCATTCAGAACGCCGGCCACCTCATCGGGGTCGGTCAGAATAGTGAGGATGGATTTATAGGCCATGGGATCCTCCACGAAATCGGCTCTGTCCCACGTCTATTTTGCCCCTGCGTGGGCTGCATTGACCTGCATCAAGTGGCGGGTCCGTTTCATTTGACATGGATCAAGGCCGCTTTCCTTCCAATCCGCGATGACGGGTCAATGGAACGGTTCCGGGCGTCCGAAAGAGTCGCACCGGGGCACAGGAATAAGGGACATTCGATGCTTGATTACGTAAAGCTCCTGATCCTTGGCCTTGTCACGATCTGCGCGGCCATTGCGGCCAACTATGCGCGCGACGCCGCATATCTGGTGCATATGCTGCTGATCATGGCCTCGGCCGGAGGGTTGTTTTTGTGGCAACTGCGCCGCACCGGCGAAGACCTGGTGCCAGTGGCCATGGACGAATACATGGACGGCCCCGTGCGTGCGGCCGCCATCGCGACCGCCTTCTGGGGTGTCGTAGGCTTTCTTGTCGGCGTGATCATCGCCTTCCAGCTGGCCTATCCGGTCCTCAATTTCCAGTGGGCCGAAGGATACCTGAACTTCGGGCGGTTGCGCCCGCTGCACACGTCGGCGGTAATCTTTGCCTTCGGGGGCAACGCGCTGTTGGCGGCCAGCTTCTACATCGTGCAACGCACCTGCGCCGTTCGGATGTGGGGCGGCGGGCTGCCGTGGTTCGTGTTCTGGGGCTATCAGCTGTTCATCGTGATGGCGGCGACGGGTTACCTTCTGGGGTCGAGCCAGGGGCAGGAATATGCCGAACCCGAATGGCTGGTCGACCTGTGGCTGACGATTGTCTGGGTGGCGTTCCTGGCGGTCTACATGGGCACCTTGCTGAAACGGAAAGAGCCGCACATCTACGTGGCGAACTGGTTCTTGCTCAGCTTTATCGTGACCGTCGCGCTGCTGCATGTGGTCAACAACCTGGCGATCCCGGTTTCGATCTTCGGCTCGTCCTCGGTCACCGTGATGGCAGGCGTGCAAAACGCCATGACCCAGTGGTGGTACGGCCATAACGCGGTGGGCTTCTTCCTGACCGCCGGCTTCCTGGGGATGATGTACTACTTCGTGCCCAAGCAGGCCGAACGCCCGATCTTCAGCTACAAGTTGTCGATCATTCACTTCTGGGCGCTGATCTTCCTGTATATCTGGGCGGGCCCCCACCATCTGCACTACACGGCGCTGCCCGATTGGGCCTCGACGCTGGGCATGGTGTTCTCGGTCATCCTGTGGATGCCGTCCTGGGGTGGCATGATCAACGGCCTGATGACCCTGCAAGGCGCCTGGGACAAGCTGCGCACCGATCCGATCCTGCGGATGATGGTGACCAGTCTCGCGTTCTACGGGATGTCGACCTTCGAGGGGCCGATGATGTCGATCCGCGCCGTCAACAGCCTGAGCCACTATACCGACTGGACGATCGGCCATGTGCATTCCGGCGCTCTGGGCTGGAACGGCATGATCACCTTCGGGATGCTCTACTACCTGTTCCCGAAACTGTGGAACCGGTCGTCGCTCTACAGCCTCAAGGCTGTCAGCTGGCACTACTGGCTCGCCACCATCGGCATCGTTCTCTACGCGGCCTCGATGTGGGTGACCGGCATCATGGAAGGCCTGATGTGGCGCGAGGTCGATGCGCAAGGGTTCTTGGTGAACTCCTTCGCGGACACCGTGGAAGCCAAATTCCCGATGTACGTGGTTCGTGGTCTGGGCGGGGTCATGTTCCTGACCGGTGCGCTGATCATGTGCTGGAACCTCTGGATGACCGTGACGCGGGGTGGCGAAAAGCAAGACACCCCGACCATGGTCCCGGCAGAATAAGGAGGGTCTGACAGATGGGTATTCTGGACAACCACAAGAAAATCGAAACCAACGCGACCCTCCTTCTGACGCTCAGTTTCCTGGTCGTCACGGTGGGGGGCATCGTGGAAATCGCGCCGCTCTTCTACCTCGAGAACACGATCGAGGACGTGGAAGGGGTGCGGCCCTATTCGCCGCTGGAACTGACCGGGCGCGAAATCTACGTCCGCGAGGGCTGCTATGTGTGCCACAGCCAGATGATCCGTCCCATGCGGGACGAGGTCGAACGCTATGGCCACTACAGCCTGGCCGCCGAAAGCCGCTACGACCACCCGTTCCAATGGGGGTCGAAACGCACCGGGCCGGACCTGGCCCGGGTCGGCGGGCGTTATTCCGATGAATGGCATGTGGATCACTTCACCCTGCCGCAATCGGTGGTGCCTGAATCGGTGATGCCGTCCTACGCGTTCCTTGCCGATACCGTGGCGCGACCGACCTATGTTGCCGATCTCATGGAAACGCACCGCATGGTCGGTGTGCCCTATACCGACGAGATGATCGAGAACGCGCAGCTGGACTTCATCGAACAGGCCACCGATTTCGGCGATGGCGGTGTCGTGGATCGCTATCCGGGCGCGCAGCAGCGTGATTTCGATGGCGACCCGGCCCGCGTGACCGAGATGGATGCCCTGATCGCCTACATGCAGATGCTGGGAACCTTGGTCGATTTCTCGACCTTCACGCCCGAAGAAGCCGTGGCAAGCCGGTAAAGGAGGCCCGATATGGAAGATACCTACACCATCATGCGGGTCTTTGCAGGCAGTTGGGGCGCCGTGTTCATGTTCGTGAGCTTCATGGTGATCCTGGTGTTCACGCTCAGACCGGGCAGCCGCAACTTGCATCGCGACACTGCCGATATCCCGTTCCGCCATGACGATCGCCCGGCCACGGATGCGCCGCGGCCCACTGGCCAGCCCAAGGAGGCGCGGCAATGACCGACCAGAACAAGACCCCGACCGACGAACAGATCCTGCTGGAAGGCGATCCCGATACCACGGGACATGTCTGGGATGGCATCAAGGAATTCAACAATCCGCTGCCGCGTTGGTGGCTGTGGACCTTCTACGCGACGATCGTGTGGGGGGTGCTCTATACAGTGGCCTATCCGGCGTGGCCTTTGATCAACGGGGCGACGCCGGGGCTGCTGGGCTATTCCACCCGCGCCAATGTGGCCGAGGACATCGCCCGGTTCGACGGAATGAACGCCGATATCCGCACCCGCCTGACCGAGGTCGAGTTGACGGCGATCAACCGCGACGACAATCCCGACCTGTATAATTACGCCATTCAGGGCGGGGCCGCGACCTTTGCCACCTGGTGCAGCCAGTGCCATGGCGCGGGTGCGGCCGGTGTCCAGGCTTCGGGGTATCCGAACCTTCTGGATGACGATTGGCTGTGGGGCGGGTCCATCGACGAGATCCACGCCACCATCAGCCACGGTATCCGCAACGAGGACGATCTTGATGCGCGCTATTCCGAGATGACGGCGTTTGACGACATCCTCAGCGATGATGAGATCGCAAGCGTCGTGCAATATGTCCGCAACATGTCGGGCCAGGAGGCCGATGCCACCCTCGCCATGGCGGGCGAGGGCGTGTTCCTGGACAATTGCGCCGCCTGCCACATGGACGACGGCACCGGCGACCGCTTTCTGGGCGCCCCGAACCTGACCGATGCCATCTGGCTCTACGGCGGATCGCAAGAGGACATCGAATACACCGTGCGCTACGCGCGGTTCGGCGTGATGCCGCCCTGGTCGGCCGATGCGTCCGATGCCGGACGCCTGAGCGAGGCAGAAGTGCGCGCGGTCTCGGTCTACGTTCACAGTCTGGGTGGGGGGGAATAGCGCCCCACCTGACCCCACGAGGTTCCGTCAGCCCCTTCCGGTTGGCGGATCGGCACCGGTCCTGGTCCTGTTCGCGCGTTTCCACAGGACCGGTGCCTCAGGGCCCGCCCCAGAGCCTTCCCGGGTCTGGGGCGGGTTTCCTTTCCGGGAACAGCATGTTTTCCGGTTTGAGAGATCGTCAAGGATCTGCCGCAAAATCAACCAAGAATCCCCGTATCTCAAGGTCACGTCGTGACGGGCAGTGCGTGGTGTTTGCCGCGGAATTGGAGTTTTGTATGTTTGTGAATGCGCGCGCCCGTGTGGCGCAATTTTTGACCTGCGAAAGCGGGGCCTCCACGATCCAGTGGGTGATCCTGACGGCGTCATGCATGGCAATCACCTTGTCCATGATTGCGCTGATCGGCGGCGATGCGACGGATCTGGCGGGCGAGCTGCCATCGTCGATGGACGATATCGGGTATGCCGACGGCTTCCCGGACGCCACGTCCGACCCTGACGCCAACCGCGACCAGGATCCCGGCTGATCCTTGCGTCTTGATCCAAGTCAAAGAGCATCCCGGCCTTTCGGCTTAGACAGATCACGCGCAGGACAATTCTGATTCCGGGAACTTCTCACCATGAGTGCTACTGACGAACCGCAAAAGCTTTATGCCGCGCGGGAACCGATATTTCCAAAACGGGTTTCAGGTCGGTTTCGACGTCTGAAATGGTGGATCATGGCCCTGACGCTGGGCATCTACTATCTCACGCCCTGGATCCGCTGGGATCGGGGGCCAAGCCTGCCGGATCAGGCCGTTCTGGTCGATATGGCGGGACGGCGGTTCTTTTTCTTCTGGATCGAGATCTGGCCGCACGAATTCTATTTCGTTGCGGGGCTGTTGATCATGGCGGGCCTTGGCCTGTTCCTGTTCACCTCTGCGCTTGGCCGGGTCTGGTGCGGCTATACCTGCCCGCAAACGGTCTGGACCGATCTGTTCTTTGCCGTCGAACGCTGGATCGAGGGCGACAGGAATGCGCGGTTGAGGCTTTGGAAACAGGGCTGGACCGTGAAAAAGATGCGGCTTCGGGTTACGAAATGGATCGCCTGGCTGCTGATCGCCGTGGCGACCGGCGGCGCGTGGGTGTTCTATTTCACCGACGCCCCCACCCTGTTTCGGGACCTGTTCACGCTGAATGCGCATCCCATCGCCTACACCACCATTGCCATCCTCACCGCGACGACCTTTGTGTTCGGCGGCTTCATGCGCGAACAGGTCTGCATCTACATGTGCCCCTGGCCGCGCATCCAGGCCGCGATGATGGATGAACAGACCATTACCGTGGCCTATCGTGACTGGCGCGGCGAACCGCGCGGCAAGGGCACCCGCCGGCGCGAGATGGCCGAGGCGGCAATTGCATCCACGCGCACGGCAGGTCCGACGCGCACCGGGCGTGAACCCGGCAGCTCGGAGGCCGCGGACGAGGCCACGCAATCCCTGGGTGACTGCATCGACTGCAATGCCTGCGTGAATGTTTGCCCGGTCGGCATCGATATCCGCGACGGTCAGCAGCTCGAATGCATCACATGCGCCCTGTGCATCGATGCCTGTGACGAGATCATGGGCAAGATCGGCAAGGACCGCGGCCTGATCGACTACCTGGCACTGACCGATGAGGCCAATGAACGCGCCGGAAACCCCAAGATCAGTATCTGGCGGCATATTTTCCGGCTGCGCACCATCATCTACACCGTGCTGTGGTCCGCCATCGGCATCGGCCTGACCGTGATGCTGTTCATCCGAACGGATTTCGACGTCACCGTGGCGGCCGTGCGCAACCCCCAATTCGTGACGCTGAGCGATGGCACGATCCGAAACACCTACGACATGCGCATTCGCAACATGACAGGCGATGACGCGACATTCCGCATCTCTCTCAGCGACCCGGCGGATTTCGAGGTGCAACTGGAAGGTCGCGACACGACCACTGTCGAGGTGCCGGTTGATAGCACGTTCCTGCAACGGGTCTATGTGACAGCCAGCCCCGATAGCGAGGCGGCCGACGGCGAACGCACCGATTTGAGGTTCTGGATCGAGGTCGAAGGGTCCGACACGCGCCTGAACCAGGACACGCATTTCTTTGGAAGGGGCGAAGAATGACAGACGCAACACCACAGGTCCGCAAGCTCACCGGCTGGCACGTGCTGGCGATGTTTCTGGGCGGTTTCGGCATCATCATCGCCGTCAATCTCTTCATGGCGATCAACGCCGTCACGACCTTTCCGGGGCTCGAGGTTTCGTCCTCCTACGCCGACAGCCAGACCTTCGATGATCGCCGTTCCGCACAGGATGCCCTTGGCTGGAATGCTTCGGTCCAGATCCCGGGCGACGGCACGCTGATCTTGCACCTGGTCGATGATGAGGGCGCGGCCGTCGCGCCGGCGGAGCTGACCGCGCTCTTGACCCGGCCCACGACCCGCAGCGCGGACCAATTGCTGGTTCTGACCCGTGCAAACGGCGCATTCGTGGCCCCGGCAGAGCTTGAAAACGGCCGGTGGCGGTTGCGGCTGACGGGCACGGCGCGCAACGGCACCGATTACCGGCACAACATCACCTTCACCTACCGCAACTAGGGCACGGCCTTGACCGCAACCTTCGAACATAGCCGTCCCGCCGCGTGCCCGGCCTGTGTCGCCGCCCCGGCGGCCGAGGCCCTGGCGGCCGCGCCACCGATCGACGCCACCTTGATGCTGTCGCTGCCGGGCATTCACTGCGCGGGGTGTATCTCGGGTGTGGAACGTGTGCTGAACCGGGTGCCCGGTGTGACCGATGCAAGGGTGAACCTGACCCTGCGCCGGGCCGCTGTTCAAGCCGGCCCGGATGTCGATGTTGCCGATCTGTGCGCCGCGCTTTCCGCCGCGGGCTACGAGGCGCATGAACTGGATGCCGGCACTCTTGCCGTGACCGATGCCGACCGTCAGGGTCGCGACCTGCTGATGCGGCTGGCGGTGGCGTTCTTCGCGATGATGAACGTCATGCTGTTGTCGGTCGCTGTCTGGTCGGGGGCCGAAGGTTTCACCCGCGACATGATGCACTGGATCAGCGCCGCCATCGCCATTCCGGCGGTAATCTTTTGCGGACGGCCCTTTTATGCCTCGGCCTGGGGCGCGCTCAGGGGCGGGCGGCTCAACATGGATGTGCCGATCACGCTGGCCATCGTGCTGGCGGTCGGCACCTCGCTTTACGAGACGATGCAATCGGGCGAACACGCCTATTTCGATGCGGCGATTGCGCTGTGCACCTTCCTTTTGGCGGGGCGCTACCTGGATCATCGCACGCGGGCTGCTGCGCGCTCTGCCGCGCAGGAACTGGCTGCGCTGGAAGTGCCGCGCGCCTTGCGGGTCACCGATGCCGGCGAGGAGACGGTGTCGGTGGCCGCCCTTTGCGTCGGCGATCATGTGCGCGTGAAACCCGGCGGCCGGATCCCCGTCGATGGTCGCGTGGTCGCCGGGCAGTCGGAACTGGACCGCTCGCTGATGACCGGGGAAAGCCAGCCGGTTTTTGCAGGCCCCGACACGCAAGTCAGCGCCGGTGAAGTGAACCTGACCGGCCCCCTGACGGTCGAGGTCATGGCCGCAGGCCGTGATACGGCCCTGCACCGGATCGCCGATCTTGTCGCCGTGGCCGAGGCCGGGCGCGGCAATTACACCTCGCTCGCCGATCAGGCAGCGCGGCTCTATGCGCCGGGGGTGCATATCCTGTCGGCACTGGCGGCGGTGGGGTGGTTCATCGGCACCCAGGATCTGCGTGTGGCGCTCAACATCGCGGCGGCGGTCCTGATCATCACCTGCCCCTGCGCGCTTGGCCTTGCAGTGCCCGCGGTGACCACGGCGGCATCAGGGCGCCTGTTCCGGCGCGGAATGCTGATCAAGGATGGCACCGCGCTCGAACGGCTGGCCGAGGTCGACACGGTCGTATTCGACAAGACCGGCACGCTTACCACCGGCGCACCCGATCCCATCGGTCTCGATACCCTGGCGGGCAGCCAGGCGCGCGTGGCACTGGCATTGGCGCGGGGCTCCTCCCACCCGCTGGCCGAGGCTTTGACCAGCGGTCTGGCCGCCCGTGGCGTGCGCCCCGCCCATGTGGAGGCGCTGAGCGAGCATCCCGGCTACGGCATTGCGGGCACCTGGAAAGGCCAGCCCGTGCAACTGGGCCGCGCGGCATGGGTCGGTGCCGACGCGCCCGACGTGACGGCGACATTCCTGCGGATCGGCGATGCCGCTCCGGTGATGATCGCGTTTGCGGATACCTTGCGCGATGGCGCGGCCGATCTGGTCGAGACCCTGAAAGCGCAGGGCAAGCGCGTGATGCTGGTGTCAGGCGATACGCAGGCCGCAGTGCGCCGTTTCGCCGCCGGTATCGGCATCAACGATGTCGTGGCCGAGGCCCTGCCGATGGAAAAGGCACAGATCGTCGCGGATCTTGCCAAGGACGGCGCACGGGTCCTGATGGTGGGCGATGGGCTGAATGACAGCGCGGCGCTGGCCGGCGCGCATGTGTCGATCTCGCCTGCGTCCGGGCTGGATGCGGCGCGCGCGGCCTCCGACATGGTGCTGATGAACCGCAGCCTTGCGCCGATTGCCGATGCGATGCGCACCGCCGTGTCGGCCCGCGCGCGTATCCGCGAGAATTTCTCGATCGCGACGGTCTACAATATCCTTGCGGTGCCGCTGGCCGTGGCGGGCCTGTGTTCGCCGCTGATCGCAGCCCTTGCCATGTCGTCATCCTCGATCACTGTATCGCTGAACGCGCTGCGCCTGAAATGAGGGACTGAATGGAAATCCTTGGCCTTCTCATCCCCGTCAGCCTGGGCCTGGGCCTGCTTGGCCTGCTGGCGTTCTGGTGGATGCTGCGGCGCGGGCAGTTCGATGATCCGGATGGCGACGCGCATCGCATCTTGCGCGACGACTACGACGACAAACCCAAAAACTGACGGCTAGTCGGCGGTCTGCGCCACTGCGCGCGCCCGCCACAGGGTGAAGACCCCCGCCGAAACGACGATGGCCGCGCCGATGGCCACGTTCCATTCCAGCGCCTCGCCGAAGACCGTGATGCCAAGCGTCGCGGCAAAGACCAGTTGCAGGTAGGCAAAGGGTTGAACCGCGCTGGCCTCGGCCACCTCGTAGGTCTTGATCAGCAGGTAGTGGCCCGTCGCCCCGGTGACGCATAACAGCGCCATCCAGGCCCAGTCCGGCGCGCTCATCGGTTCCCAGAACCACACGCCCACGAACGTCATGACCACGGCACCCGCCGTGCCGGTCCAGAAAAAGCTGGTCGCGGCACTGTCCTTGCGCGCGGCATAGCGGGTCAACAGCCCGTACAGCGCGAACATGAAAGCCGAACACAGCGCGATCAGTGCCTCGGGCTGGAACACGCGGAACCCGGGCTGCAAGATGATCAGAACCCCGACAAAGCCCACGCCAATCGCCGTCCAGCGCCGCCAGCCCACACGTTCGCCCAGGATCGGGCCGGACAGCGCGGCCACCAGCAGCGGGTAGCAGGTGAACACGGCATGGCTTTCGACCAGGCCCAACAGGACGAAGGCCAGAACCATGACGCAGATCTCGGCCGCCAGCAGGACGCCGCGAAAGGCCTGCAGCCAGGGCTGCCCGGTCGCCGCTGCAGCGCGAACGCCACCGGCCTTGCGGCTGGCCACGGCGATCACGAAGGCGGCAAAGAACCAGTAGCGGATCATCACCACCATCAGCACGTTGTATTCGCCCGCAAGATGCCGGCTGATCCCGTCCTGCATCGCAAACACGAATGTCGTCGCGATCATCAGCCAGATGCCGAGCCGGGTGTTGCTGGCCGTCATGTCCTGGTGCCCCGTATCATGTGCCGCTTGCGTCCGTATCCCGGCACCCGGTCCACGCGGAACCCCGCCGCGCCAAGCGCCCGGCGCACGGCCCCGGCGGCGGAATAGGTCGCGCAGGTGCCCCCCGGCGCGGTATGCGCGCCGACGGCCTTCAGCAGGTCGGGTTCCCACAGTTCGGGGTTCTTGGCCGGGGAAAACCCGTCCAGAAACCACGCATCGGCATGTCCGTCCCATTCCGGCACGGTCTGCCGCGCATCCCCGAAGATCACCCGCGCCTCCAGTGTTTCGGTCCGGATCCAGCCATCGCCTGCCAGGCCTTCGGCGATCGCATAGGCAAAGGGGGCTGCCTCGGGAAAGGCCAGAAGCGCGGCGCGCGCCGTGTCGGGGGCCAGCGGGAAGGCCTCGAAGGAGGTGTACCGCAGCGGCCCGTCCTGGCCCGATGCCTGCCATTCCAGGGCGGCGGCAATCAGATTGAGCCCCGTGCCAAAGCCAAGTTCGGCAATGTGAAAGCCGGGAAAGAACCGCGCAGGCAGGTCATTGCCACCCAAGAACACGTGCCGCGTTTCCGCCAGGCCATCATCCAGCGAATAGAATGGATCATCGAATTGCACCGAGATCGGAACCTGCCCGTCACGCCAGGTGATCTCGTGTCTCTGGTCCATGGCGCGCGGCTCGTCTAGATCGGGTGGATGGTGTGAGTTGGCGCGACACTGGGCCAAGGACAGGGGATTGGCAATGGGCGACATCACGGTCTTTGGCGCGGGCATTTTCGGGCTCAGCATCGCCTGGGTCTGCGCCATGCGCGGGGCGCGGGTCGAGGTCGTGGATCCCTTCGGCACGGCGGCGGGATCGTCGGGCGGTGTCGTGGGCGCGCTGGCCCCTCACGTGCCCGAAAACTGGAATTCGAAAAAGCAGATCCAGTTTGAAAGCCTCGAGATGGCCGCAGGATTCTGGGCCGGAGTCACCGAGGCAGGTGGCGGCGATCCCGGCTATGCCCGGCTGGGCCGCTGGCAGCCGATCATGGACGAGGCAGCCCTGGCACTGGCACAGGCCCGCGCCATCACGGCCGGCGAGCTCTGGCAGGGGCGGTACCAATGGCAGGTCATCGCGTCCAGCGAGGCAGGCGGCCTCCTGAGCTCGCCCACCGGCTACCTGATCCACGACACGCTGAGCGCGCGGATCCACCCGCGCCGGGCCTGCCATGCGCTGGTTTCTGCCCTTGCGGCCAGGGGTGTGGCCGTCCGCCCCGACCGTGGGTTCACGACCAGTCAGGAGGTCTGGGCCACCGGGGCCGCGGGCCTTCTGGAGGTGTCCGCACAGACCGGGCGCAACGTCGGCAACGGGGTCAAGGGACAGGCCGCGCTCTTGCGGGCCGATCTCGGACCCATCCCGCAGCTCTTCGCGGATGCGTTGCATATCGTGCCGCATGGCGACGGGACCGTCGCCATCGGGTCCACCTCGGAACGGGATTATGCCGACGCGACCGCAACCGATGCGCAGCTTGATGCCATCATCGACAAGGCCCGCGCGATCTGCCCGGCCCTTGCAGACGCACCCGTGATCGAACGCTGGGCCGGCTTGCGCCCCCGTGCCCGGTCGCGTGCGCCGATGCTGGGCGACCACCCGACGAAACCGGGGGCCTTCATCGCCAATGGCGGCTTCAAGATCGGGTTCGGCATGGCTCCCGTGGTGGCCAGGCTTATGGCCGACCTGGTGCTGGACGGGCGTGATGGGATCCCCGATGCGTTCCGCCCCGCCGCGAGCCTGCCCACATGAGCCTGCTACCCGACCTTGCCCCCACACTGTGGCTCGCGGCGGCGCTTTCGGTGGCCCTGGCCGCCGCCCTGCAACGCATTTCGGGGCAAGGGTTCGGCATGGTCTGCGCGCCGCTTCTGGCGCTCTTCGTGCCGCATCTGCTGCCAACGCTCCTGCTGTT
>Ga0102941_1000157_pt1 | contig 28781 bp, 28 predicted proteins | sample SalPonR2_C_D2_MG_FD_79281 | JGI IMG/M metagenome (GOLD analysis project Ga0102941, IMG submission 79281) | Salt pond soil microbial communities from South San Francisco under conditions of wetland restoration - Salt Pond MetaG R2_C_D2_MG | ecosystem: Environmental > Aquatic > Marine > Intertidal... | reverse complement strand
GATTTCCATCGTTCTGGGCGTCTTGCTGGCGATCTTGCTGGATCAGCCGATGTGGGGGCAGGGGGTTGTCCGTATCCTGGTGATCGCGCCGTTCTTCGTGATGCCCACGGTTTCCGCGCTGGTGTGGAAGAACATGTTCATGGATCCGACCAACGGACTGTTCGCGCATCTTTGGCGCTTTTTCGGGGCCGATCCCATCGTGTGGTTGAGCGATGCATCCATGTTCTCGATCATCTTGATCGTGTCGTGGCAGTGGCTGCCGTTCGCGACCCTCATTCTCTTGACGGCCATTCAATCGCTCGACAGTGAGCAGCTGGAAGCGGCCGAGATGGATGGCGCCAGCCCGCTGGCCCGGTTCGCCTTCATCACCCTTCCGCATCTCAGCCGCGCCATAACGATCGTCATCTTGATCCAGACGATTTTCCTGTTGGCCGTGTTCGCCGAGATCTTCGTGACGACCGGCGGTGCGTTCGGAACCCGGACGCTGACCTACCTGATCTACCAGCGTGTCCTGGAAAGCCAGAACGTGGGTCTGGGCAGTGCGGGCGGCGTCTATGCGATCATACTTGCCAACATCATCGCCATCTTCCTGATGCGCATCGTTGGCAAAAACCTGGACCGGTGAGGAGGATCTGAATATGGCACGTGCCGTCACGAACCAACGCAAGGCCCTCAACACTGCAATCGCGTGGGGCGTCGGGTTGTTGATCTTCTTCCCGATCCTGTGGACGATCCTGACCTCGTTCAAGACCGAGGCGGAGGCGATCGCGAACCCGCCGGTGTTCCTGTTCTTCGATTGGACGCTGGAAAACTACGGGGTTGTCCAAGAGCGCTCCAACTACATGCGGTTCTTGATGAATTCCATCATCATCGCGGGCGGATCAACGATCCTGGGCATTCTCGTTGCGGTGCCGGCGGCGTGGTCCATGGCCTTTGTGCCATCGCGGCGCACCAAGGATATCCTGCTGTGGATGCTGTCGACCAAGATGCTGCCGGCGGTAGGGGTGCTTTACCCGATCTACCTGCTGTGTATCCAGCTTGGGGTTCTGGACAACCGGCTGGCCCTGGTGGTGATCTTGATGCTGATCAACCTGCCGATCATCGTCTGGATGCTCTATACGTATTTCCGCGAAATTCCCGGTGAGATCCTCGAGGCGGCGCGGATGGACGGCGCCAGTCTGAAGGACGAGATCCTGTATGTGCTGACGCCCATGGCCATTCCCGGCATCGCATCGACGATCTTGCTGAACTTCATCCTGGCCTGGAACGAGGCGTTCTGGACGCTGAACCTGACATCGGTCGATGCGGCGCCCCTGACGGCCTTCATCGCCAGCTATTCCAGCCCGGAAGGTTTGTTCTTTGCCAAGCTCAGCGCGGCCTCGACCATGGCGATCGCGCCGATCCTGATCTTGGGCTGGTTCAGCCAGAAACAACTCGTCCGCGGCCTGACCTTCGGCGCAGTGAAATAAGGAACGACTGATATGGGACAGATTACTCTTAACCAGATCACCAAGAGCTTTGGCGATGTGCAGGTCATTCCCCCGCTGGATCTTGAGATCAACGAAGGCGAATTCGTGGTCTTTGTCGGCCCGTCGGGGTGCGGCAAGTCCACTTTGCTGCGGCTGATTGCGGGGCTGGAGGACACGACATCGGGGCATATCAGCATCGATGGAAAGGATGCCACCCAGCTGCCGCCCGCCAAGCGCGGCCTGGCCATGGTGTTCCAGTCCTACGCGCTGTATCCGCACATGTCGGTGCGCAAGAACATCGCGTTTCCGATGCGGATGGCGGGGATCGACGAGGCGACCCAGAAGCAAAAGATCGAAGCCGCCGCCAAGGCCCTGAACCTGACCGATTACCTTGACCGCAAGCCGGGCCAGCTTTCGGGCGGTCAGCGCCAGCGGGTCGCCATCGGCCGCGCCATTGTGCGCGAACCGGCGGCCTTCTTGTTCGACGAGCCGCTGTCCAATCTGGACGCCGCCTTGCGTGTCGGCATGCGCCTTGAAATCATGGAGCTGCACAAGAAGCTCGAGACGACGATGATCTACGTCACCCATGACCAGGTCGAAGCCATGACCATGGCCGACAAGATCGTGGTGTTGCAGGCGGGCGTGATCGAACAGGTGGGATCCCCGCTGGAGCTGTATCACGCGCCGCGCAACAAGTTCGTCGCGGGCTTCATCGGATCGCCCAAGATGAACCTGATCGAGGGGGCCGAGGCCGCCAAGCATGACGCCGCGACCATCGGCATCCGGCCCGAGCACCTGACCGTGTCGAAGACGGACGGGGCGTGGAAGGGGACGGTCGGCGTGGCGGAACACCTTGGATCGGATACCTTTATCCACGTGCATGGGACCGGCCTGGTGGACATGATGACGGTCCGTATCACCGGCGATATCGAGGTGCGGCACGGCGACACGATCCACCTTACGCCGGACATGGAGCAGTTGCACCGGTTCGACGCGCAGGGATTGCGCATCGCATGAGACGTCTCGAAGGGAAATCTGCCCTGATCACGGGGGCCGCTCGCGGGATCGGGCGAGGGTTCGCCGAAGCCTACCTGCGCGAGGGTGCGACGGTGGCCATTGCCGATATCAACCTTGCCGCGGCCCGCCAGACCGCCGCCGAACTGGGCGAGGGGGCCTATGCCATCCATCTTGACGTGACGGATCAGACCAGCATCGACGCGGCCATGGACTCGGTGGTGGCCCATGCGGGCAAGCTGGATATCGTGATCAACAACGCGGCCCTGTTCGACGCGGCCGAGACGGTCGACATCACCCGCGCCAGCTATGACCGGCTGTATGCGGTCAACGTGGCGGGCACGCTGTTCACCATGCAGGCCGCCGCGCGGCAGATGATCAAGCAGGGGCACGGCGGCAAGATCATCAACATGGCCAGCCAGGCCGGCCGGCGGGGGGAAAGCCTGGTTCTGGTCTACTGCTCGACCAAGGCGGCGGTGATCTCGATGACTCAATCGGCGGGCCTCAACCTGATCAAACACGGGATCAACGTGAACGCCATCGCGCCGGGCGTGGTCGATGGCGAGCATTGGGAGCATGTGGATTCCATGTTCGCCAAGCTGGAAGGCAAGCCCCTTGGCCAGAAAAAGGCCGAGGTCGCGGCGGGCGTTCCGGCCGGCCGGTTCGCCACCCCCGACGATTTGGCCGGGATGGCGATCTTTCTGGCGTCACCCGAATCCGATTACATCGTGTCGCAGACGTATAACGTCGACGGCGGCCAGTGGATGAGCTGATGAAACTTTCGAATCAGGTACTTGGCCGGCTTCCTCACGGGGTGCTTGGCCCGACCTATGACCGTGCATCGCTGACGCCGGGGATCGTGCATATCGGGCTTGGCAATTTTCACCGGGGGCATCAGGCGTGGTATCTGCATCGCCTGTTCGAGATGGGTCTGAACCATGACTGGGCGATCATCGGCGCGGGCGTCCGGCCCAATGATGGCGTCATGCGCGAAAAGCTCAAGGCGCAGGATTGCCTGAGCACGCTGATCGAACTGGACCCCTCGGGCCGGTCGGCCGAGGTGATCGGATCGATGATCGATTTCGTCCCGGTCGAGGTGGGCAATGCCAGCCTGATCGGCAAGATGGCGGATCCGGCCATCCGGATCGTGGCCATGACCGTGACCGAAGGCGGGTATTACATCGCGCCTTCCGATGGCAGTTTCGATGCGGCCCATCCCGATATCCAGCATGACGCAGCCCATCCCGATACGCCGATGACGGCCTTTGGGGCGATGATCGCCGCGCTGAAACGGCGCAGGGATGCAGGGCATGGTCCGTTTACCTGCCAAAGCTGCGACAATCTCCAGGGCAATGGCGCGATCTTGCGGCAGACGGTCGTTGGCCTGGCGCGCCTGTCCGACCCGGATCTGGCACGGTGGATCGACGCGAGCTGCAGCTTTCCCAATTCGATGGTGGATTGCATCGTGCCCGCCACGGGCCCGAACGAGCTGGCCCTGGTGCGCGGCTTCGGCATCGAGGATCAGGTGCCCGTCACCCACGAGAACTTTCGCCAGTGGGTGATCGAGGATGCGTTCTGCGCCGGTCGCCCCGATTGGGATCGTGTGGGCGTCACCTTTACCGATGATGTGCACAGCTACGAGGCCATGAAAATCCGCATCCTGAATGCCGGTCACCAGGTCATCGCCAATCCGGGCGAGCTCTTGTCGGTCGAAACCATCGCGGGCTGCATGGAGCATCCCTTGATCCGGGCGCTGTTTCGCAAGGTCGAAACCCGTGAAATCGCCCCCCATGTCTCTCCGGTGCCCGGTATGGAGCCCGCCGCCTACGTGGACCTGATCGAGGGACGGTTTTCCAACCCCGAGATCGTCGACACGTCCCGCCGCGTGGCCTTTGACGGATCATCGCGCCATAGCGGGTTCGTATTGCCGATCGTGCGCGACGCGCTGGCCACCGGCGCGCCGGTCGAGGGGCTGGCGCTGGTCGAGGCGCTTTGGGCGCGCATGTGCCACGGCACCCGCGAGGACGGATCCACCATCGCGGCCAATGACCCGTTCTGGGACGCCTTGCAACAAGTGGCCCGCGCGGCCAGGGACCGGCCACAAGCCTGGCTGGAACAACGCCATATCTATGGCGCGCTTGCGGATGCCCCGCGGTTTGCGGACGCGTTCGGTCGCTGGCTGACGCTGGTGTGGTCCGACGGCACCGAAGCGGCGTTGCGCGCCTACACGTCGGAGGCCTGATCCGCGCCGATGTCCGGGACGTGGCCCTGCCGCCGGGCCGGGCGCAATCGGGCCTTTGCAAAGGCTTGTCTTCCCTGATTAAGTCTGCCCATGGCCATTTTGACCGTAACGCTGAACCCCGCGCTGGATCTTGAGACCCGGACCCCGCATCTGAAGGCGTCCGAAAAGCTGCGCTGCACCGATCCAACCCGCGATCCGGGCGGCGGGGGCCTGAACGTGGCGCGCGCCATCCGCCAGTTGGGCGGAGAGGCGGTGGCGCTTGCAGCGGCTGGCGGTCTGGCGGGGGTGGCCTTGCAGCAGATGATGGCGGCGCGCGACACACCAACGGAATTGCTGCCGGCGCCGGGCGATCTGCGCCAGAACCTTTCGGTGATCGAAACCGATACCGGCCGGCAGTACCGGTTCATCTTTCCGGGTCCGAGCTGGTCCGAGACCGATTTCACCCAGGCCCGCATCGCGTTGGAGCGGCGCGTGTCGGCGGGCGACTGGGTGGTGTTCAGCGGATCGCTGCCGCCCGGTGTTCAGCCCGAATGGCTGGTCGACCTGATGACCGGGCTTGCGCGGGCGGGGGGGCGGGTCGTGCTGGACACGTCCGGTGCGGCCTTGCGCGCCGCTGTCGCGCATCCGGCCCTTGGCCTCGCGGTGCTGCGTATCGATGGCCCCGAGGCCGAGACGTTGTCCGGCCAGACGTTTCCCACAGCGCGTGACAGCGCCGATTTCGCGGCCGACCTCGTGTCGCGCGGCGTGGCCTCGATTGTGATCTGCGGACGCGGTGCGGAGGGATCGGTCCTGGTGACGGCACAAGAACGATGGCACGCGCCGGTGGCAGATGTGCCGGTGGTGTCGCGGACCGGGGCAGGGGACAGTTTCGTGGCGGGCGCGGTTCTGGCGCTGTCGCGCGAGATGACCCTGGCGGGGGTCTTGCAGCATGGATGCGCATCCGCCAGTGCGGCTTGCACAACGCCGGCTACCGAATTGTGCGACTCGGCCACCGTGGAGCGGCTTCTTGGGCTGACAGTTTCCACGAAGATATAGCGGTTTCTACGAGCCACCCCGAAGCCTGGATCAATTAAATATGGCGTAATCGCAAGAATTCTGTTCCTGCGGTCATCTTCTTCACGATTTGTGCAAGGATTTCGACTTTATACAAGAATTGCGAGTGTACCGCAGGATTTACAGTTGCCATTGTAAACCACGCGTGACACTCTAACGCAGTGGTGGTCCGATTTGGAAATTCACGTCTGGCCCCACGCAAGGCGTGGCACTCGCCCGTCTATTCGTAACGCAAAATAGGAGGAGCGGAGGATGTCCGACGATCCCGATAAGGTTTGGCCAACAGGCTTGACCCTGAAAGAAGCCGAAGAGGTGCATAGCTACCTCATCGACGGCACGCGAGTGTTCGGCGCGATTGCGCTGCTCGCCCATGTGCTTGTTGCCGTTTCCACACCGTGGCTCGGCTGAGAGGGGCTTGAAACATGAATAATGCGAAAATGTGGTTGGTGGTAAAGCCGACCGTGGGTGTCCCACTGTTCCTTAGTGCCGTGGCCGTAGGTTCATTTGCCGTGCATGTGGCTGTTCTGTCGAACACCTCTTGGGTGGCGGATTTCCTGTCCGGCAACGAACTTGGCTCCGGCGCGACTGCGGCATTGTCTCAGGAAACAACGGTGTTGCCGGCTTCGGCTGAAGCTGCTGACCTTCCGATGTACCTTGAAGCCAGCGCTGATGGAACCGAAACCCTCCGTGTGATCCTGCCTGATGGGCGCACCGGAACATTGGTGGTGGATGACCTCACCCAAGCGGCCCTTGTTCAATAAGGGTTGAACCAATGACGAACGACCTTATCATCCGGGTTGGATGCATGACCTGATTGCACCCAACCCGACCCTTAACCTGAAAGTGACGGTCGGGCCGGTTCCGATTGACCCCATTCCATGTTGAACACCCGCGAACTCGCATTGCGCAAGATCCGTCAGGTTGGCCCACGTTTCATGCCGTTTTCGGATGTGGCGTCGGATGATCTGCCGCTATCGCGGCTGTTGCGGCTTTCGCTGTTCCAGGTAACCGTCGGTATGGCGCTGGTGCTGTTGGTTGGCACCCTCAATCGTGTGATGATCGTGGAGCTGGGTGTTTCAGCGACGCTGGTGGGGGCGATGATTGCCCTGCCTTTGGTCTTTGCACCGTTCCGTGCGATGATTGGCTACAAATCCGACATCCATCAATCCGCGCTTGGGTGGCGTCGTGTTCCTTACATCTGGAAAGGCACGATGCTGCAATTCGGCGGATTCGCGATCATGCCCTTCGCGCTTTTGGTTCTGTCCGGCTACCAAGAGGCGGCAGATGCGCCGCTTTGGATCGGCCACACCAGTGCGGCGCTGGCGTTCTTGCTGGTGGGCGCGGGCGTACACACGGTGCAGACCGTCGGCCTTGCACTGGCAACGGATCTGGTTCCGGTCGAAGACCAGCCCAAGGTCGTGGGCCTGATGTATGTGATGCTGCTTTTGGGAATGATCCTTTCCGCCCTCATCTTCGGGGCGCTCTTGTCGAATTATTCGCCCGGCCGGCTGATCCAGGTCGTGCAGGCGGCTGCCGTGATCACGGTAGCGCTGAATGTGATTGCGATGTGGAAACAAGAGGCGCGCGACCGCGTGCGTGCCAACACGGTGCAGACCCACCCCGATTTCATTGACGCGTGGCGGTTGTTCATTCGTGGCCGCGCCGCGATCGGATTGCTGGTCATCATCGCGCTTGGCACCATGGGATTCGGCATGGCCGATGTGCTGCTGGAACCCTATGGCGGCGAGGTTCTGAACCTCTCGGTGGCGATGACCACGCGACTGACGGCCGTGCTGGCCTTTGGCGGGCTGGTCGGCTTCGGGATTGCGTCGCAGGTGCTGTTGAACGGCGCGGATCCGATCGACGTGGCATGGTGGGGCAGCCTGATCGGCGTGCCCGCCTTTGCCCTGATCATTGCCAGCGGCCCCTTGGGCGAGCCGCCGATGTTCGTGATCGGCACCGGGCTTGCGGGCCTGGGCGCGGGCCTGTTCGGCCATGGCACCCTGACCGCCACCATGCGCAGTGCACCGCGTGAGCAGGTGGGGCTCGCCCTTGGCGCCTGGGGCGCGGTGCAGGCCACGGCCGCCGGTATCGCCGTGGCACTCGGCGGTGTGATCCGCGATGTCATCAAGGCCATGCCGGGCGCCGAAGCCTTCCGGCCCGAGGCGCCCTATACGCCCGTGTTCAGCCTTGAGTTGTTTCTTCTTTTCGCGGCCCTATTTTGCATCATGATCGTGAGATCGCGGGCCGCACATCATTACCAGACCGCCCACCCATCCAATCGGCAGGTTCGACCGGACACCCCCGCCGTGATCACCGAGCCCCCGCGCCCAGGCGCGGGGCGAACCGAGAGGGAGGCCCATGAGGACCAACGACTCACGGCGCATTGACGCCGGGCCATGCACCACACCGAACCGTGGACGGGCCATGACCAATTTCGTCAAGGGGGAGGCACCATGACAAAGATCATCTCCAGGCTTTACGGCAGCGCCAGCCAGGCCCGCCGCGTGCGTCGCGAACTCATCGAGATGCAAAGGTTCTCGCCGCGCATCGTCGATCTTTTCGACAAGACCGATGGCCTTGTCGATGCGCTGACCGCGGCCGATGTGGAGGCCGCGACGGCGCAGGAATACGAAGAGCACGTCAAGAAAGGCGGCGCCGTCATCGTCGTCAAGGCGGGTTATCGTCCGCTTGGCGTAGCGCAGATCACCCGTGACGTGGCCAAGGAAATGGGTGCTGTCGACATGGGCGACCTTGTCGAGGAGGTGTATGTCAAGGACGCTCCGGAGCGGTTCGCGAACTCGATCCTGCTCGATCATCCGAAGCTCCTGACGCGCAACCGCGCGCCGGGCAGCACGACCTATCACATGGCGAACTGGCCTATTCCGCTGATCAGCCGCCGCAAACCGGCGATCGAGACGACGATCATGCAGAATACCTACATGGCCGACAAACCGATCGGTCATCTGGTGCCGCATGAAAAGCGCTACGGACGGTTCCCCTTCGGCTTGCTGGTCCCGCGCCAGAGGTTCATGGCGAAGTTCCCCTTTGGCCATATCGTGCCGGGGCACAAGTTCATGGCGAAGTTCCCGTTCGGTCACATCGTGCCGGGTCACAAGCACATGGCGGGCTTCCCCTTTGGCCATATCGTGCCGGGGCACAAGTTCATGGCCAAATTCCCCTTCGGGCACCTGGTGCCGCGGGGCATGCGGATGGCGAACTGGCCCTTCCCGCTTCTGATCAACGGCAAGCCGGGCACGAATTCGCTGGTTCCCGGGCAGAAATACATGGCGCGGTTCCCGTTCGACCATCTTATCCCGGGCCACAAGCTCCAGGCGGGCTTCCCGTTCGGTCACATCGTGCCGGGCCACAAGCACCAGGCGAACTTTCCGATCCCGCTGATCAGCAAGCGCAAACCTGCGGATCCCTATGCGTTCCCGCGGCACGCGCACATGGCGGATTTCATCCTGCCGCTGGTGACCAAGTCAACCGCCCGCCAGCCGGATTCCGACAAGCGTTTTTCCTTTTCGCGGATGCTCGGATTGCCGACCCTCAAGGAACGCTGAGGTACCTCTCGAACGAAGGTGAAAAGGCCGGGTAACGTCCCCGGCCTTTTTCGTTCGCTGCGTCTTGGTCTGTTTATTCCGCCGCCGTGCGTTTGGGCAGGACCCAACCGGGGCGGGGGAAATGGCAGGTGTAGCCATGGGGCAGGCGTTGCAGGTAATCCTGGTGCTCGGGCTCTGCCTCCCAGAAATCGCCGACCGGTTCGACCTCGGTCACCACCTTGCCCGGCCAGATGCCGGAGGCCTCGACATCCGCGATGGTGTCGAGGGCGCAGGCCTTTTGCGCGTCATCCACGTAGTAGATGGCCGAACGGTAGGACATTCCGATGTCGTTGCCCTGCCGGTTCCGGGTGGTCGGGTCATGGATCTGAAAGAAGAACTCAAGGATATCGCGGTAGCTGATGACCGACGGATCAAAGATGATCTCGATCCCCTCGGCATGGGTGCCGTGGTTGCGGTAGGTGGCATTGGGCACGTCGCCGCCAGTGTAGCCGACCCGCGTGTCGATGATGCCGGGCTTGTGACGGATCAGTTCTTGCATACCCCAAAAACATCCCCCCGCCAGAACGGCGCGTTCACGCGTGCTCATGCCACATCCTCCACCTGGTCGAGATACGCGCCATAGCCTTCGGCCTCCATGTCGTCGCGATGCACGAACCGAAGCGACGCGGAATTGATGCAATAGCGCAGGCCCCCACGATCGCGCGGCCCGTCGGGAAACACATGGCCCAGGTGGCTGTCGCCATGGGTCGAGCGGACCTCGGTCCGGATCATGCCATGGGTCAGGTCGCGCAATTCATTGATATTGGCGGGCTCGATCGGTTTGGTGAACGACGGCCAGCCGCAGCCGCTTTCATACTTGTCGGAGGATGCGAACAAAGGCTCTCCCGAGACGATGTCGACATAGATGCCGGGATCCTTGTTGTCGAGATAGGCGCCGGTGCCGGGACGCTCGGTGCCGCTGTCTTGCGTGACGCGGTATTGCTCGGGCGTCAGCCGGGCAATGGCGTCGGGATCCTTGGTGTACGTGGTCATGTGCCCTCCATCGGTCATGTGCGTTGGAATGAATATGGGGCTGTGCACGGCCCGTGTCCAATGCCGTCGGGTCACAAAAAAGCGCCTTGCACGGGGCTGGCAAGGCGCTTGGGTCGATCTTGTGAAACAAGGAATGGGCGTGGTGGCGCGATCAGCCGGCCCAGGTGCGGATCGGGCCACAATCCATATGCACGAAATTCGACCGGGAATACCGGCCCACGCCACCCGCGTTGCATGCGCGCGCGGCCTCGAAGACCTGGTTGACCGACCGTGCGCTGATGCGAAGATCCGCCGCTTCGCCCTGCATGTGCAGCGAGTTGCGGGCCACGCCGCGCGACCGCGACCGCAGCATCGCGTTGGTTTCCGGGCTGCGGTAGCCCGACAGCAATGTATAGGGTTCGTTGGTTTCCAGCAGGTTGTGGGATGCTGTCATGATGTCGATGGTGCGCGCATCGATGGTATGCACCTGATCGCTGCGCCAGTCGCGCATGAAATAATTGATCTCTTCCAGGGCGGGGGCGATGTATTCGCCTTCGACCCAGTAGATCATGTCGATCCGCTCACCTGCACGCCCGTTATACATCCGGATGCGTCGGATATCGCCCGCGCCGCGCAGAAACCCGGTGGCATTTGCCATCACAGGTGCCGCCGTCACGGCCGTCGCAGCGAAAGCGCGCAACAAGGCGCGCCGCGAAAACGTCATTTCCGTCATTGATTATGTTGCCCCATGTCTTGCCCGTTACGATTCAAGCCGCTGGCCCCTTTTCGGAACCTTTTTGATGCGTGCCATCCCCACAGGCGCACAGGGTTCATGACATAAATGAAACTTTTCTGGAAGAGCCCGGAGCGTTCCGAGCCACGCAACGCCTGATTTTCGGCGATTTTCCGCCACTTTGGCCGGTTTCCGGGTGGTATCGGGCGGGAGAGGTGGTGGTTCATTCCGCCACTTTGCAGAAAGGACGTGATCCGAGGCGCATCGGCAACAGGGGTCGGGAAAGCCGCCGTTGCGATCTGGAAACTATCGGTAAACACTTGCGAAAACGTGAATGGACACGAATCTGTTGCCGCCCGAATGTTGCCATATCGGGCGTGTAGTCGTTTCGCCCTGACCTGATCGCCCTGACCTTAGGATCACTGCCATGCCTTTTAGACTTGTCCGTATCTCGCTGATGTCAGCGGCACTTGCGATCACGCCGGTGATCCTGACGGCCATCGCGCCGGTTCCGGTGCAGGCGCAGGCGTTCTCGGCGTTGCGGCAAGCCATTGCAGAGGCGTCCGCCAGCAATGAGCAGCTGGCCGCCTTTTACCGTGACAGGTCGTTCGAGCCGGTCTGGACCACGACCGAGGCCGCCGATCGCCGCAGCGCGCTGCTGATGGCCATAGACGGTGCGGATGCCCATGGCCTGCCGGTCGAACGCTACCAGGCCGATGCGCTGCGCGAAGCATTCCAGAGCGCCACCAACCCCTACATGCGCGGGCAGGCCGATGTGCTGGCGACGCGGATGTTCCTGCGCTACGCGCAAGATGTGCATGCGGGATTCCTGGACCCGTCCGAGATCATTCCCGATATCTTCCAGGATCAGCCGCGTCAGGACCCCTTGGCGCTGTTGAGCGCATTCATGGACTCCTCGCCGCGCGCCTTCATGGCGGGCTTGCCGCCGCAGGCGCCGGGCTACAATCGCCTGATGCGCCGCAAGCTGGAGCTGGAACAGGTGGCCGCGCAGGGCGGGTATGGCCCGACCGTGCAGGCCGCGACCCTGCGCCCCGGCGATGTGGGCGAGGGCGTGATCGCCCTGCGCAACCGGTTGATGGCGATGGGCTATCTGGGGCGGTCGGCCACGGCCGAATACGATGCGGGGCTTCAGGCGGCGGTGATGTCGTTCCAGTCGGACAATGGCATCACGCCCGATGGCGTGGCCGGGACCGATACGATGGCGGCCGTGAACCGGTCGGTCGAGGATCACTGGAACGAGGTCGTTCTGGCGATGGAACGGCTGCGCTGGCTCAATGACGGCCAGCAGCACGATCGCCTGATCTACGTGAACCTCACCGATTTCCATGTCCGCGTGATCGACGACGGCGAGGTGACCTTTGTCACCCGGTCCGTCATCGGGTCGCGGGAGCATCAGACGCCCGAGTTCTCGGACGAGATGGAACACATGGTGATCAACCCGTCATGGTGGGTGCCGCGTTCGATCGCGCGCCGGTCGTATATTCCCAACATTCTGGCCGGTGGGTCCACCTACCTGCGCCTGATGGCCGGCGGCCGGGAGGTGAACCCGGCCAGCATCGACATGAGCCAGTATACCCTGACCAACTTTCCCTTTGACCTGCGCCAGCCCCCGGGCCCGCGCAATGCGCTTGGGACGGTCAAGTTCATGTTCCCGAACCGCCATGCCATCTATCTGCACGACACCCCCGAACAGCACCTGATGGACCGCCCGGTGCGCGCCTATTCGTCGGGCTGCATCCGGTTGGATGATCCGCACGACTTCGCCTATCACCTGCTGGCCCGCCAGATGGACAACCCCGAGGCATATTTTCAGCGCATTCTGGGGACAGGCAACGAAACGCAGGTCGACCTGGACGTGCACATTCCGGTCCATCTGACCTACATGACGGCATGGGTGGAATCCGATGGGCGTCTGCGGTTGCGCAACGACATCTACGGGCGCAATGCCCGGCTGAGTTCCGCCGTCCAGTCGCTCGGGGTGGTCATGCCGGACGTGGCAAGCTAAATCTGCCCCCGCACGGTAACCGGCGGGGCGCGGACATGGCCAGTCACAGCATCAGCGATATTGCAGCGGCGCTTGGGGCGGAAGCCCTGGGCGCCGTTGATCTGGTGATCACGGGCCTGGCCGAGCCCGCGTCTGCGGGTCCCGATGATCTGGCGCTGGCCATGAGCCCGGCCTATGCCGAAGGGCTGGCGGCGGGCCGCGCGCGCGCCGCTGTCCTGGGGCCGGGGATGGATTGGAACGCCTATGGCCTTGAGGCCGCGATCATCGCGCCGCGCCCGCGCTATGCCATGGCGGGGCTGACGGCCGCGATGGATCGCGGGCCATCCATCGCGCCCGGCATCCACCCCTCGGCGATCATCGATCCGACAGCGCAGGTCGGCCCCTCGGCGGCGATCGGGCCGTTCGTCGTGATCGGGGCCGATGTGGTGGTCGGGGCCAATGCGCGCATCGCGTCCCATGTCAGCATCGCCGAGGACGCCCGCATCGGCGATGATGCGCTGATCTATCAGGGCGCACGCATCGGGGCGCGGGTGCGCATCGGGGACCGGGTGATCATTCAGCCCGGCGCCATGATCGGCGGCGACGGGTTCAGTTTCGTCACCCCCGGGAAATCCCAGGTCGAGGCCACGCGCGAAAGCCTTGGAAAGGATGCCGGCGCGGTCAGCCCGCAAAGCTGGACGCGCATCCATTCGCTCGGGTCCGTCGTGGTCGGGCATGATGTCGAGATCGGGGCCAATTCCACCATCGACCGTGGCACCGTGGCCGACACCACGATCGGCAATGGAACCAAGCTCGATAATCTGGTGCATGTGGGCCATAATTGCCGGATCGGGGATGACTGCCTGTTGTGCGGCATGGTGGGCATCGCGGGGTCGGTCACGATCGGCGATCGCGTGGTCATGGGGGGCAGATCCGGTTCGTTCGACAATATCGACATCGGTGACGACGTGGTTGTCGGTGGCGGAACCCTGATCATGTCGAACGTGCCCGCGGGCCGGGCCATGCTTGGCTATCCCGGCGTGCGGATGGACACCCAGCTGGAAATGTACAAGGGTCTGCGCAGGTTGCCGCGTCTGGCCAAGACGGTCGCAGAGTTGCAAAAAGCCGTTTTCAAGTCGGACAAGAGGTCTTAAGTGACCCCCATGGCTACCAAGGGGTGAGCGACGATGGCTGACAACGTCCGGCAAAAGGTGATCGAGATCATCGCAGAGCAGGCCGTTCTGGAACCTGGTGACATCGCGATGGATGCAACGCTCGAGGATCTGGGCATCGACAGCCTTGGCCTCGTGGAATCGATCTTCGCGATCGAGGAAGCCTTTGACATCCAGGTTCCCTTCAACGCCAACGAGCCCGAAAGCAGTGCGTTCGACATATCGTCCGTTGCCGCGATCGTGACGGCGGTCGAGGCTCTGGTCGCGGACCAGGCGCGCACGTGAAACGGGTCGTCATCACGGGGCAGGGCACGATAAACGCGCTCGGCCATGACGTGCGCGCGACCCTGGACGCCATGCGGGAGGGCCGCTGCGGGATCGGCCCCCTCGACATGCGCGATGTGGACCGGCTGTCGGTTCAGATCGGCGGCCAGGTGCGGGGCTACGACCCCGAAGCGTTGTTCAACCGCCAGCAGATCGTCCTGTACGACCGGTTCACGCAATTCACCCTGATCGCCGCGCGCGAGGCGCTGGAGCAATCCGGGCTGACCTTTGCGGGCGAGTTGTCGGTGCGCTCGGGCGTAGTCCTGGGGACGGCCGGGGGCGGTGTGAACACCTGGGACGACAATTACCGATCCGTCTACGAGGAAGGCAAGAACCGGGTGCATCCGTTCGTGGTGCCCAAGCTGATGAACAATGCCGCCGCCAGCCACGTATCGATGGAATGGAACCTCAAGGGGCCGACATTCTCGGTCGCGACGGCGTGCGCGTCGTCGAACCATGCGATGGGGCTGGCCTTTCAGTTGATCCGGGGCGGCGGGGCCGATGTGATGGTCACCGGCGGGTCCGAGGCGATGCTGTCCTTTGGCGGGGTCAAGGCGTGGGAAGGTCTGCGGGTCATGTCCAAGGATGCTTGCCGCCCGTTTTCGGCCAACCGCAATGGCATGGTGCAGGGCGAGGGCGCGGCGGTCTTCATCTTCGAGGAATACGAGCACGCGCGCGCGCGCGGCGCGGAGATCCTGGCCGAGGTCGTGGGCTTTGCGATGACCTCGGACGCGGCCGATATCGTGATGCCATCCAAGCAGGGCGCGGCGCGCACCATTGCCGCGACCCTCAAGGATGCGGCGATGAACGCGTCGGATGTCTGCTATATCAACGCCCACGGTACCGGGACGGCGGCCAACGACAAGGTCGAATGCGCGGCCGTGGCGGATGTGTTCGGCCATCACGCCGATGCCCTGATGATATCCTCCACCAAATCCATGCACGGCCACCTGATCGGCGGAACCGGCGCGGTCGAGCTTCTGGCATGTATCATGGCGCTCAAGGATGGGATCATCGCGCCCACCATCGGCTACGAGGAACCCGACCCCGAATGCGCGCTGGATGTGGTTCCCAACGAGGCCCGCGAAGCCAAGGTCGACGCCTGCCTGTCGAACGCCTTTGCGTTCGGGGGGCTGAATGCGGTCATCGCCCTGCGCCGCGCACGCTGAACGGCTGCGGAATTGTCGTAGACCCGCGTAACCGGACCCCCGAAACGATGTCGGCCCGCACGATGGCGGGCCGATGGAAAATCGTCTCGATGTCGGTTTCTCAGTCCGCGGGCGCGGCTTCCGTGCCCTGCAAGGCCTCGAACAGACCACGCGCAACTTCATTGCGCGCTTCAAGCGCCGCGAAACCGGCGGTGAAGCCCGACAGCGACGCGGACAGTTGCACGATCTGGTCGGGGGCGGGCAGGGGAACGATGGCGACGTTGGCCTCACCGCCGGCGCGGAACGCATCGAGATTGGCCGAGGTCAAACCGAGCCGGGAAAAGCACCCGATCCGCTGGCAGAACGCGAACGGATATTCGGACCACTGCCCGTCATCCACACGCATCCGGATCCCCGGCGGCAAGAGCGTATCGAGCGGCGTGACGATCGTCGCCCCCGCAACCACCTGTCCCTCGTCGGGAAGATCGAAAATGTTGAATTCGGCCACGGGACTGCCGTTTTCATCCACCATCAATTGATACATTTGGCACGGTTCGGGCGCGCCTTCTTCCTGGCGGATGCAGCGTATTTCCCAATCGCCGTGGGTTTCCGCGACATAGGTGGCGCCAATTTCCTCAACGGGCTGGCCCAGGGGCAGCACCTCTTCGGCCGTGGTTTCGGTCTGGGCTCCGGCCAGTGTCGGCAGGGCCAGAACGGCCGCGATCAGGCTGGCCTTGAAGGAAGTCTGAACAGTCATGCGGGAAAGATCCTTTACGTCACTCGGCATAGTTCGCGTTCGCTACCATGTTCGCAAGGCGCTGTCAGGGGCAAAAACCGACCGCCCCGCGCGATCGGCCGTGGGTCGCTGATGGCCAGGTTTGGCGGATACCGGAGCCCAAAAAGCTAAAGGCGGCCCCAAAAAAGCTAAAGGGCCCGAAGCTCGGACCCTTTGCATTTTTTTATCTCCCTGCCGGACTGGCCGACGTTCTGACGGGACGCTATGACACACGGTCGCAGTCGTCAACAGGCCAATTAATCTCATGTGAAAATTTTGAAACGGCTCCGAAAAAAACCGCATCCGGTCAGGGATGCGGCCAGTTGACAGGGAGGAAGTCTGCGCCGGCCAAGGGAATGAACCCACGCAGGATCACACTGGCGCAAAGAGGTTAACAATGTATTTTGAAGCACGGGAATAATCTGGGTCCGGGGGCAGGCACATGGATGAAGGCGTCTTTATCGGCGGTGGTGGCATCGACTACGGCGTGGCGCAACAGTTGCTGCTCAAATACGCTAACCGTCACGGGTTGATCGCGGGGGCGACGGGCACCGGCAAGACGGTGACCTTGCAGATCCTGGCCGAAAGCTTTTCGTCGCGCGGCGTGCCGGTGATCTTGTCGGACGTCAAGGGCGACCTGTCGGGCCTTGCCCAGGCGGGCAGTGCCGATTTCAAACTGCACGGGGCATTCACCGAACGCGCGGCCACGATCGGGTTCCCGGACTATGCCTATCGGGCGTTTCCGGTCACGTTCTGGGATCTCTACGGGCAAAAGGGACATCCCGTGCGCACCACGGTCGCCGAGATGGGGCCGCTGTTGCTGGCGCGTCTGCTGGAACTGACCGAGGCGCAGGAAGGGGTGCTCAACATCGCCTTCCGGGTCGCCGACGAAGAGGAAATGGCGCTGCTCGACCTGAAGGACCTGCAATCGCTGCTGGTGTTCGTGGGCGAGGCCCGCAAGGATCTCTCGCTGCGCTATGGCAATGTCTCGACCGCGTCGATCGGCGCGATCCAGCGCCGGCTCCTGGTGCTGGAGGGGCAGGGTGGGGACCAGCTGTTCGGCGAACCCGCGCTGGCGCTGGACGACCTGTTTCTCACCGACGCGCAGGGCCTGGGCCGCATCAACATCCTGGCGGCCGATCAGCTGATGCAATCGCCCCGGCTCTACGCCACCTTCCTGCTGTGGCTGCTGTCGGAACTGTTCGAGACCCTGCCAGAGGTCGGCGACCCCGATCAGCCCAAGCTGGTGTTCTTCTTCGACGAGGCCCATCTTCTGTTCGACGATGCCCCCAAGGCGCTGGTCGACAAGGTCGAACAGGTGGCCCGCCTGATCCGGTCCAAGGGTGTGGGGGTCTATTTCGTGACGCAAAACCCCGCCGATGTGCCCGAGGACATCCTGGGCCAGCTTGGCAACCGGGTGCAGCACGCGCTGCGTGCCTTCACCGCCAAGGATCAGCAGGATCTGCGCCGCGCCGCGCAGAATTACCGCGAAAACCCCGACTTCGACATCGAGGACGCGATCCGCGAGGTCGGCGTGGGCGAGGCCGTGACCTCGATGCTGGAACGCAAGGGTGTGCCGGGCGTGGCGCAACGCACGCTGATCCGTCCGCCATCCTCGCGCCTGGGGCCGATCGAGGATGCCACCCGCGCGGCCCTGATGGGCATGTCGCCGGTCGCGGGCAAATACGAAAGCCGGATCGACCGCGAAAGCGCGTTTGAAATCCTGCAGGCCCGCGCCGCTGCCGCCGCGCGCGACGCCGAACAGGCCGAGCTTGAAGAACAGCGCGCCGAAGCGCCGGCCGAACGCGAATTCCGTGCGGCCCGCCGCTATTCCGGCACCGCGGTCAGCCGCTCCTCATCGACCAGTGCCGCGTCGCGCCGCACCACCGCGTCGGGCAGCCGGTCGTCGCGCTCCGACAGCGTCGGAACCGCTTTCGCCAAAAGCTTCGCGCGGCAACTGGGCACCCAGAGCGGCCGCGCGGTCGTGCGCGGGATCCTCGGGGGCTTGTTCCGGGGGCGCTAGGGCGCAACGCCCCCCATCTTTATCCCGGAAATATGGCCGCCGGAGGCGTCCCGCCCGTGCGCCATGCGCCTGCGGCCGAAACGGCGCGCGACGCCGGCCGCGCGGACCCGATTTTTTGCCCCAAAAAATCGCGCCGGGCGGTGTCGGAGGCCGCGCAATCCGACATGTGGCGCCGCGCCGCAGAACAATCCAATGTGATATGACACCACAAGCTATTGGCCTTTTGAGCGGACGCACCTAATCTGGGAAGCATGATCGTAGAACTCGGACACTTCGCCCTGATCCTCGCCTTCATGGTGGCGATATTTCAGATGGTCGTCCCCATGATCGGGGCCTATCGCGGCAATGCCGCCTGGATGGCGGTCGCGGATCCCGCGGCCACCACGCAATTCCTGCTGACCGGCTTCAGTTTCGCGGCCCTGACCTATGCCTTCGTGACCTCTGATTTCTCGCTCAGCCTGGTGGTGGGCAATTCCCACACGCTCAAGCCGATGTTGTATAAGATCTCGGGTGTGTGGGGCAATCACGAAGGCTCGTTGCTGTTGTGGGTGCTGATCCTGACCCTGTTTGGCGCCATGGCGGCATGGTTCGGCGGCAACCTGCCGCCCACGCTCAAGGCGCGGGTGCTGGCGGTGCAATCCTCCGTTTCGGTGGCCTTCTTCGCATTCATCCTGTTCACGTCCAACCCGTTCCTGCGGCTCGATTTTCCGCCCTTTGACGGTCAGGATCTCAACCCGCTTCTGCAAGATCCGGGTCTCGCCTTTCATCCGCCGTTTCTCTACCTGGGCTATGTCGGGCTTTCGATGTCGTTTTCCTTCGCGGTCGCGGCCCTGATCGAAGGGCGCGTGGATGCGGCCTGGGGGCGGTGGGTGCGGCCCTGGACGCTGGCGGCCTGGGTGTTTTTGACCATCGGTATCGGGCTTGGGTCGTGGTGGGCCTATTACGAGCTTGGCTGGGGCGGATTCTGGTTCTGGGATCCGGTCGAGAACGCAAGCCTCATGCCGTGGCTGATCGCGGCGGCCCTGTTGCATTCGGCGATCGTTGTGGAAAAGCGCGAGGCGCTGAAAAGCTGGACCATCCTTTTGGCGATCCTGGCCTTCGGTTTCTCGTTGATCGGCACCTTCATCGTGCGGTCGGGCGTTCTGACATCGGTCCATGCCTTCGCCAATGATCCCGAACGCGGGATCTTCATCCTGATGATCCTGGGCGTCTTCATGGGCGGCGCGTTGCTGCTGTTCGCGCTCAGGGCGGGCGTGATGGAGGCCAAGGGCGTGTTTTCGACGGTCAGCCGCGAAAGCGGGCTGGTTTTGAACAACCTGCTTCTGGCGGTGTCGACCTTCGTGGTGTTCATCGGCACCATCTGGCCCCTGATCGCCGAGATGTTCTTTGACCGGACCCTGTCGGTCGGTCCGCCGTTCTTCAACATGGCCTTCACGCCCTTCGTGTTCGGCGTGGCGGTGGCCCTGCCGATCGCCGCGATGATGCCGTGGAAACGTGCCGGTATCGGGCGGCCGCTGCGCGCGCTGGTGCCGGCCATGATCCTGGCGCTGGCGGTCGGGCTTTTGACCTGGGCCATGTTCACCGGGCGCTCGGCGCTGTCACCCATCGGCGTGGCGCTGTCCGTCTGGCTGGTGGCGGGCGCTGTCGTCGATATCTGGACCCGCACGGGCCGGGGCGCGATCGGCGGCCGCATCGCCCGTCTGTGGCGGCTTCCACGCGCGGACTGGGGCAAGGCGGTGGCCCATGCGGGTGTCGGTCTGACCATGTTCGGCGTGACAGCGCTGACCGGCTACCAGGTCGAGGATATCCGCGTGGCGCAAGAAGGCGTGCCGTATCGCGTCGGCGCCTACGAGATCGAGCTGTTGAGCGTCGAACAGAACGTGCAGGGGCCGAACTACATCTCGACGATGGGCCATCTGGCTGTGCGCGATGCCGAAACCGGGCGCGAGATCGCGCTGGTGCATCCCGAACGCCGGATCTACCCGGTCGCCGGAATGCCCACGACCGAGGCCGGCATCGATAGCGGCATCACCCGCGATCTGTATCTCACGCTTGGGGATCCCCAGGTCGGCGGCGGATGGGCGGTTCGCACCTGGATAAAACCCTTTGCCAACTGGATCTGGGGGGGCGCGATCATCATGGCGCTTGGTGGCGTTCTGTCCTTGACGGATCGGCGCTACAGGGTGGCGGCCGGCGCGGCCAAGACCGTTGAGCCCCCCAAGGCGGTGCCCGCGGAATGATGCGCCTTGTCGTCGCCCTGTTCCTGATCATGGCGGGCCCAGCCATTGCCGTGCAGCCCGACGAGGTGCTGGATGACCCGGTTCTGGAAGAGCGCGCGCGCGAGATTTCCGCCGGCCTGCGCTGCCTGGTGTGCCGCAACGAATCCATCGACGAATCCAACGCCGAACTGGCGCGGGATCTGCGGTTGCTGGTGCGCGAACGCCTGGTGGCGGGCGATAGCGATGAACAGACCGTGGCCTTCATCGTGGATCGGTATGGCGAATATGTCCTTCTGCGCCCGACGCTGACCGGGTCCAACATCGTGCTGTATCTCGCGCCTTTCGCTTTGCTGTTGCTCGGCGGCGGGCTGGCGCTGGTCTATGTGCGCAGCCGCGCCGACAGCCCGGCACCCTCCGAGGCCGCGCTGAGCCCGGAAGAGCAGGCGCGCCTGAAAGACCTCATGGGTGAGTGACGCGGCGTTTTGGCTTTTCTGAACTGAACGGTTTGCCTATGTTCCGTCCCAACGAAAAAGGGAACGCAACATGCAATACGATACCATCACGCGGGATGATCACGACGGGTTGAGCGTCATCACCCTGCGCCGTCCCGATGTCATGAATGCCCTCAACACCCAGATGCGGGCCGAGATCACCCATGCCATCGGCGAGGCCGGAAAAGAGGCGCGCGTGGTGGTGATGACCGGCGAGGGGCGGGCGTTTTGTTCCGGTCAGGATCTGGGCGACCGGGCCAATGCCGCGAACCTGAACCTCGAACGCACGTTGCGTGATGAATATATTCCGATGCTGATGGCGGTGGTCGAGTGCCCGGTGCCCGTGATTTCCGCCGTGAACGGAACGGCAGCCGGGGCGGGGGCCAATCTTGCGCTGGCGGCCGACATCGTGATCGCGACGGAAAGCGCCAGTTTCATCCAGGCGTTCACCCGGATCGGTCTCATACCCGATGCGGGCGGCACATGGGTTCTGCCCCGCCAGATCGGGATGCAAAAGGCCATGGGCGCGGCCCTGTTCGCCGACAAGATCAGTGCCCGGCAGGCCAGCGACTGGGGCATGATCTGGGAATGCGTGCCCGATGACGCGTTCGAGGACACCTGGCGCGCGCGTGCGGCGCATCTGGCCAATGGACCGACCGAAGCCTTCAAGCGCGTCAAGCACGCCATGCAGGCGAGCTTTGGCAACAGCCTGCACGAACAGCTGTTGCTGGAAGGGCAGCTTCAGGGTCAGTGCGGCAACACGCGCGATTTCAAGGAAGGCGTGATGGCCTTTGTCGAAAAACGCCCGGCCGTCTTCGAAGGCCGCTGATCGGGATCGGCGGGCCGGGGCGCTGGTGTCAGGGCGCCCCGGCCGTGTCGCGTTACCGTTCGGGGATCAGGCCCCTTGGGCTGAACCTCAGCACCAGCAGCAAGATCATTCCCATCGTAAGCAGCCGCATATGCGCCGCCGCATCCAGCAGGTGATCGCGCAGCCATGACCCCTCGGGCATACCACCCGTGATGCCCTGCATCAGCAGCAGGCCGATAGGTTCCACCTGGATCCAGAGCCACCAGACCAGGAAGCCCCCCAGGACCGCGCCCCAGTTGTTGCCCGATCCGCCCACGATCACCATCACCCAAACAAGGAAGGTGAAGCGCAGCGGCTGGTAGGTGCCCGGCGTCAGCTGGCTGTCGAGCGTGGTCATCATGGCGCCCGCCATGCCCACGATGGCCGAGCCCAGGATGAAGACCTGCAGGTGGCGGGCCTTGACGTCCTTGCCCATGGCCGAGGCAGAGACCTCGTTGTCGCGGATCGCGCGCATCATGCGGCCCCAGGGGGAATTCCACGCCTTTTCGGACAGCCAGATCAGGGCCAGCAGCACCACGATGAAAAGCCCGGCATAGCTGAGCTTGACCGTGATTGACGAGAAGGTGACGGGATCCGCCCCGATGGAGGCCGCGAAATTCGTGAAGCGTTCGGACGCTTGCAGATCGACCTCGTAGGGAACGGGTCGGGGCACACCGGTGACGTTCTTGACGCCGCGCGCCAGCCAGTCTTCGTTTTTCAGGACCGCGATGATGATCTCGGCGATGCCAAGCGTCGCGATGGCCAGGTAATCGGACCGCAGGCCAAGGGCCGTCTTGCCGATGATCCACGCGGCACCCGCGGCCAGCAGCCCGCCCACCGGCCAGGCCACAAGCACCGGCAGGCCCAGGCCGCCCAGATAGCCCGTCGAGGCTGGGTCAATGGCCTCGACCGCGGCCACGCCAACGTCAAAGACCGCACGAAAGATGAAGAAACCGCCCAGCAAGATCACCAGCATCGCCAGCGTTCGCATCCGGCCCGGCGCCATTCTGGAATAGGTCAGGATCGCGCCCACGATGGTGGCGGCCCCCAGGACCAGGCCCAGCAACACCTGCAGACCGCCTGCGGCCCATGCCTCATTCACCGGGTCCATGGAGACCAGCACGGCCGCCAGGCCACCAAGGGCGACAAAGCCCATGATGCCGACGTTAAACAGGCCCGCGTAGCCCCATTGCATGTTCACACCCAGCGCCATGATCGCGGAAATCAGGCCCATGTTGAAAATGGTCAGCGCGGTGTTCCATGACTGAACGAACCCGGTGCCGATGAAAAGAACGGCGACAAGGGCGAACAGCATGATCGCCTTGGTGTCGATCGTGCGGGTCATACCGATTTCCCTTTCATGATGCCTGTGGGTTTGAACAGCAAGACGATCAGCAAGATGCCGAAGCTGACCGCGAACTTGTAGTCGGTGGACAGCAGTTGCAGCAGCCCCTCGGGTTCCATCCCCTCAGGGGCCAGGTAGGTCACCACCTTGCGGAAGGCGTAGGTCACGCCAACCTCGGAAAAGGCGATCAGGAAGCCGCCGAGGATGGCGCCGAGCGGGTTGCCGAGCCCGCCCACGATCGCCGCCGCGAAGATCGGCAACAGCAGCTGGAAATAGGTGAAGGGCTTGAAGCTCTTGTCGAGGCCGTAGAGCACGCCCGCCGTGGTCGCCAGGGCCGCCACGATCAGCCATGTGATCATCACCACGCGCTCGGGGTTGATGCCCGACAGGAGCGCCAGATCCTCGTTGTCGGAGAAGGCGCGCATGGATTTGCCGGTGCGCGTGCGACCCAGGAACCAGAACAGAAGCGCCACCGCGATCAGGGCCACGACGATGGTGATGCCCTGGCTTGTGCGGAAGGCAAGGCCTTCCTCCAGGCCCGTCATCTCGCGGAAGGTGCGCGCCGAGATAATGAACCGTTCACCATCGCCGAACCTCTGGTCATCAACGCCGATGATGAAACGCACGATGCCGTTCATGATGAACATCACGCCCAGGGACGCGATCACGAAAATCACCGGCTTGGCCTTTTTCTGCCGGTAAAAGCGATAGACCAGGCGGTCCGTCCCGATCAGCAGCAGCCCCGTGACCACGATGCCCACGGGCAACGCCAAAAGCGCGGTCGGCAGCGGGCCGAGCGACACGCCGAGGGCCTGCAGGCCCCAGGTGCACAAGATGGTGACCATGGCGCCAAAGGCCATGGTGTCGCCATGGGCGAAATTCGAGAACCGCAAGATGCCGTAAATCAGCGTGACGCCCAAGGCGCCAAGCGCAAGTTGCGCGCCATAGGCGGTGGCGGGAATTATGACGAAATTGGCAAGCGCCACGATGGCGTTGAGGAAATCCATCAGTTCAGCACCTCACAGGTTCCGAAATAGGTCGCGGCCGTGGTCGGGCCGGTCAGGGAATGGGTGGTCAGGGTGGCGGTGTTGTCGGCGCGTATGGTCAAGACCCCGGCCATCCGGTCCTGATCGGTCCCGGCATAGGACGCGGGGGCATCCCCCCGGGGGGACAGCCGCAGGACCGGCAGATCGCCGGTGGCGCCGGTGAAAAACAGCTGTCCTTCGTGATCGGCGGCGATGATCTGCCCGTTGCGGGTCTGGCTGACGCAGCTTTCGCCGGTCGTGCACGCGACCGAAAACGCGCAGTCCCAAGGTTCGGCCGGCGCGGCGGAGGGCACCAGGGCCGCAAGGGTTGTGAGGGTGGCCATGCGCATCTGCCTCAGCCCCCCAGGAAACTGCGGCGAACCTCGGGGTCGGCCAGCAGTTCCTTGCCGGTGCCGGTATGGGCATTGCGGCCCTGAACCAGCACATAGCCCTTGTCGGCGATCTCGAGCGCCTGCCGGGCATTTTGTTCCACCATCAGGATCGGAATGCCGGTGCGGCTGACCTCGATGATGCGGTCGAACAATTCATCCATCACGATGGGCGACACGCCGGCGGTGGGTTCGTCCAGCATCAGCACCTTGGGTTGGGTCATCAGCGCCCGGCCCACGGCCACCTGCTGACGCTGCCCGCCCGACAATTCGCCGGCGGCCTGATAGCGTTTGTCCTTGAGGATCGGGAACAGCTCGTAGACCTGTTCCATCGTCGCGCGGATGTCGTCGCGACGGATAAAGGCCCCCATCTCGAGGTTTTCCTCGACCGTCATGGAGCCAAAGATGTTGCTGGTCTGGGGCACGAAGCCCATGCCCTTGGCCACCCGTGCCTGCGGGCTGAGGCCTGTGATGTCCTCGCCATCCAGGCGCACGGATCCCTGGCGCACGTTCAGCATCCCGAACACGGCCTTCATCGCCGTGGATTTACCGGCCCCGTTGGGGCCCACGATCACCGCGATCTCGCCGGGATTCACGGCGATGGTGCAATCGTGCAGGATGTCGGGACCGTTGCCGTAGCCGCCCGTCATGGTGTCACCGATCAAGAAGGCCTGGCCGGTATTCATGGCCTGTCCGGTCCCGGGAGAGGGCGTCATGGTGCCCGCGCCGTCGGGGTTCCCGATCGAGCGGTCCTTGTTGCCGCGGTCGTTCTGGTATGGATTGTCGCTCACACGGGGCTCCTCAAGGGTCGATGCGGATATGCGCGAGGAATTCGCTATGCGCATGAAGGTGCAGCGGAGTGTAGCTGTCGGCCTCGTTCACGGTGATCAACTGGATCAACCGCTCGGGCGCCAAGAGCACGGTGTTGGCATAGGTTGCGCGGGTTCCGTTGATCGGCCCGGAATAGACCATCGTCGGAAGGGTGGTGCCCGCGACCGAGGCCGTCTGCTCGGGCCAGACAAGGACCGCGTCGGTGGTGACGCCGCCGCCATCGGCAAGGTTCTGGATCAGGTTCTGGCGGACCATCTGCAGGGTAAGACCATCCGCGGTGCCGACGGTTTCCACGATCAGCATGCCGGCTGCGCCGGTGGAGTGTTCGTAGAACGCGTTGACATCGGGATTGATGGCCTGGGGCATGCGGTGAAACCCGGTATCCGCTTCGCAAAACCGCACCGGCGCCACCGCGACAGGGCAATCTGTCAGCCCGCCTGCGGGTTTGACCGGCTGCCCCTGCGCAAGCGCGGGCATGGCCAGGCACAGGCCAAGGGCAAACAGGCGGGCGGGCAGGCTCACTGCGTCGCCTCCAGCTGATCCTTGTTCTTGAGACCGGTGCCCAGATAAGCCTCGATCACCTGTTCGTTGGCCTTGATCTGATCGAGCGATCCCTCGGCCAGCACCTTGCCCTCTGCCATGACGATGACGGGCTCGCACAGGCGCCCGATGAAATCCATGTCGTGTTCGATCACGCAAAACGTGTAGCCGCGTTCCTGGTTCAGGCGGACGATCGCGTCGGCGATGGTGTTCAGAAGCGTCCGGTTCACGCCCGCGCCGACCTCGTCCAGAAACACGATCTTGGCGTCGACCATCATGGTGCGGCCCAATTCCAGAAGCTTTTTCTGGCCGCCTGACACCATGCCCGCCGGGTGATCCGCCAGGTGTTCGATGGTCAGGAACTCCAGCACCTCGTCGGCCTTGGCCTTGAGCGCGCGTTCCTCGTCGGCGATGCGCTTGCGGCCGAACCATGTGTTCCACAGGCTTTCGCCCGACTGCGTGCCCGGCACCATCATCAGGTTTTCCCGGCAGCTCATCGAGGTGAATTCATGCGCGATCTGGAAGGTGCGCAGCAGCCCCTTTGAAAACAGGTTGTGCGGCGCAAGGCCGGTGATGTCCTCGCCGTCCATCACGACCCGGCCCGAGGTCGGGGGCAAAACGCCCGCGATCACGTTGAACAGCGTCGTCTTGCCCGCGCCGTTCGGTCCGATCAGCCCGGTGATGGAACCGGTTTCGATTGTCAGGCTGGCGCCGTCAACGGCATGAAAGCCGCCGAAATGTTTGTGCACGTCCTCAACGACGATCATGTGGCCCTGTCCCCGATTATGGAAACAGCCCGGTTTTGGGCCGGGCTGTTCCTGGTGTCTGGATCAGATTGGATCAGCGGAAGCCGGCAACCGACAATTCACCATCCACGATTTCGATCTCGCGGTAGTTGCCGGCGGATTCGCCGGGTCCGATCAGCTCCACCGCCGATGCGCCGACATAGTCGATGTCGGTGCCGGCCGCGATCAGTTCCAGTGCGCGACCCAGGTCGCCGGGCAGGATCTGTTCACCGGGAGCGTTTGCCACGTCCATGATCGAGCCCATGTAGTCGGCGGCATTGCGCGAGCCGGAGGCCGCCATGGCCAGCATGATCAGGGCTGCCGCGTCGTAGGCTTCGGCCGAGAACGGCGACGTGCCGTCAAAGCCCGCTTCGGTCGCCATGGCCTGGAAGGTTGCAGCGCCTTCGCTGTCGGTGCCGGGGTTCTGGCCGAACGAGCCGTTGATCTCGGAACCGAAGTTATCGACCAGCGCCTGGGACACCATGCCGTCGGGGAAGACGAAGGTATCGAATGCGCCGGTGTCCAGTGCTGCGCGGATCACGCCAGAGCCACCCTGGTCGACATAGCCTGCCACGACAAGCGCGTCGCCGCCGGCCGATGCCAGTGCGCCCACTTCGGCCGAGTAGTCGGCGCGGCCGTCTTCGTGGGCTGCGGTCAGCGTGACGGTGCCGCCCATTTCGGTGAAGGCGCTGGTGAAGGCATCCGCCAGGCCCTGGCCGTAGTCGTTGTTGGTGTAGGTCACGGCGACGGTGTCGATGCCGCGTTCCATGATGATTTCGGCCATCACGACACCCTGACGTGCGTCAGACGGTGCGGTGCGGAAGAACAGGCCGTTGTCCTCTGCGGTCGACAGGCCGGGCGACGTGGCCGACGGCGAGATCATGACCATGCCGTTGGGCACGGCGACGTTTGCGAGGATGGAGCCGGTGACGCCCGAGCAATCCGCGCCGACGATGCCGTTGACGCCGTCCGAGGTGATCAGACGCTCGGCTGCGGCCTGCGCGGCGGAGCTGTCGATACAGGTGCTGTCCGCACGGACAGACGTGACGGCCGCGCCACCGAACAGCGCACCGGAGGCGGTGACTTCGGCCATGGCCAGTTCTGCCCCGTCGGCCATTGCCGGCGTGATCGATTCAATCGGTCCGGTGAAGCCGAGGATCACGCCAAGCGTGACATCGCCCTGATGGGCATCGGCAAGTGCGGCACCGGTGAACGCAAAAGTGGCCGCGGAAGCCAGAAGAACTTTCTTCATCAGTCTCTCCCTATTGGACTGTTTGTCTTATGGCGGCCGAAAATAGTTGGACAATCGAATGTTGGAAAGAGCAATCCGCAACTATCGACCGGATAGACTGTGTTTCCTTAAAAAATATGAAAATGAAGTCTATTGATCTGCCAGATTGTGAGAATCGGGAAGATGTCCCGGAGGTCGGGTCGGCGGCATTCTGTCTCGCCAGTGGCGCAAGCTACGACAAGTGACCGGGGAACGCGACCGGGGCCGCTGCGGACACCTTGTCGGCAGCGGGGGTGGGGGCTGCGCCCGTGAACACCTCCTGAACCGTTTTCAACCTTTCGGCGCCCGGCACCGCACCCGTCATGACGCGACAGCGAAAGGACCGCGTCCGTGGCGGTTGTCGCCAGCCCGATCATGATTTGGTCGCGTGGCAGAAGGGATCGTGAGGCCGGCCGCTTGGCGATCAGGCATCACGGCACCGTTCGGGCAGGCCGATGAAGCGCCCCATGCTCATAGAACCGACCCAGTCAGGGATAGCGCGCG
>Ga0102941_1000156_pt1 | contig 28790 bp, 29 predicted proteins | sample SalPonR2_C_D2_MG_FD_79281 | JGI IMG/M metagenome (GOLD analysis project Ga0102941, IMG submission 79281) | Salt pond soil microbial communities from South San Francisco under conditions of wetland restoration - Salt Pond MetaG R2_C_D2_MG | ecosystem: Environmental > Aquatic > Marine > Intertidal... | reverse complement strand
TGCCATGGGTGCCCGGCAACAAAAGCAACACCAGCAGCCAGATCGCACCGATGAGTGGCACCAACTGGATGAAATACCACCCGCCGGACCGGTTGGTGTCATGCAGGCGACGTACGATGGAAGCCGTCGCGGGCAACCAGATCAGCACGATGTATCCCGCCGTCCACCATGCCATGACGGGGTTGAGGAACACCGCCCAATCGCCCTGATTTCGTGACACATCCTGAAACTGGGCGGCCCATTGTGGGTTGGTCGAAACCAGCATGATCAGGCTGAAGGTCGCCCCGAAGATCGCCAGGAACTGAAACAGGACGAACCACCAGAATTCGGCCCGACATGCGCGGCCCGAGAAATTCAGCATGTTGGCATAGCTGCGACCAACGGCCCGAAAAAATCCCATGAACGGCAGTCCTTTTCGCCTGATCGCGCATCATCATCGCCTGCAGACATGCGCAGCCGACTATGGCCGGAGCGTGGCATCGGCGTGGAAAGGCTGAGATTTTTGAACAAGGCCGCCTGAAACACGTGATCAAGCAGACCGTGCAGGGACGTTTCAGGCCGGCGTTCTTGTCCCCGCAAGGGGATCCGCGCCGAATTGATTGCTGCCCTCGGTCCCGCGCTGCACGAAGAAATACAGCAAGACAAGAAAACCGATCAGCGGCACCAGCGCGATCAGCAGCCACCAGCCGGATTTGTCCAGGTCATGCAAGCGGCGCACACCGACCGAGATGCTGGGCAGGAACACGGCCAGTGAAAACAGCGGCGCCAGAACGCCGATCTGCTGACCGCCGACACTGCCGAACAGCACCCCGTCGACGAATTGCAGCACGACGTTGCCGCCAAAGGAAAACAGCGCCCACCACCAATATTCCGAACGTTGCGCCCGGCCCGAGAACGTCACGTATTTTCCCAGGCAGGTGCGAACCGCAGTCATGAAATCCATAGGGTTTGACCTTTCGAAAATCCGATTTTTGCGGTCCGACACCTGGCCGCTTGTTTCAGAGTGTCGCGTTCAGGATTTTCGGCCAATCTTTGGCTCTTGCCCGGCGACCAATCTTTGGATGTTCGCTTGGTGGCGGGCAAAAATCAATGCCGCAAGCGCGATGCTCAGGAAACCCGCCGTCGGCATGCCCAGGATATTCACGAATACGGGGCTAAGCGCCGCGGCCACCAGCGCCGAAAGCGATGAGATTCGGGTGATCCCGGCCGTGACGGCCCAGGTCAGGCAGGCGGCAAGTCCCGCAGGCCAGAACAGCGCCAGAAGCGTGCCGAGGAATGTCGCCACCCCCTTGCCCCCTTGAAAGCGCAGAAAGACCGGGTAGCAATGGCCGAGGAACGCGAAGAAGCCTGCGATCTGGGCGGCGTCTTCGCCCAGCGCGGCGCGCGCGATCAGCACCGCGATCCCGCCCTTGCCGGCATCCAGAACCAGCGTCAGGGCCGCGGCCAGCTTGTTGCCCGTGCGCAGCACGTTGGTGGCCCCGATATTGCCCGACCCGATCTGGCGCAGATCCCCGAGGCCAAACAGCCTCGCCATGACGATCCCGAACGGAACGGAACCAAGAAGATAGGCGCAGACCGCGGTCACGGCCAACAGGCCAAAGGTGGTCTCGAAATCCGGCATCACACCGCCCCGTGGTCATAGGCGCGCTGTCCGTCCACCCAGGTGCCCTGCACCCGGCCCTGCATGCGCTGCCCGTCAAAGGGCGTGTTCTTGGATTTCGACTGCAGGGTAAAACGATCCAGCACGTAGGGCACATCGGGGTCGAACAGCACCAGGTCCGCCGGTGCGCCGGCGGCAAGGCGGCCTGCCTCCAGCCCCAGTCGGCGGGCGGGATTCAGGGCCAGCGCCCGGAACAGTTCGGGCAGCGTCAGTTCGCCCGAATGATACAACCTGAGGGCGGCGGAAAGCAGGGTCTCGAGCCCCACCGCGCCGCTGGCGGCGGCCTCGAAGGGCAGGCGTTTGCTTTCCTCGTCCTGCGGTGTGTGCATGGAAGAGATGACGTCGATCAGGCCCGTGCGCACGGCCTCGACCATGGCGCTGCGATCTTCCTCGGACCTGAGCGGCGGCTTTACCTTGAAGAACGTGCGATAGTCGCCGACGTCCAGTTCGTTGAGCGTCAGGTGGTGGATCGAGACACCGGCGGTGACGTTCAGCCCCGCAGCCTTGGCGCGGCTCAGCGCGGGCAAGGCGGCCGCGGTCGAAATCTGGTCTGCGTGGTATTTGACGCCGGTCAGTTCCACCAGCGCCAGATCCCGTTCCAACCCCAGACGTTCGGCCATCGGCGACACCGCAGGCAAGCCCCGCAAAGACGCGAACTTGCCCGAAGTCACGGCCGCCCCCTCGCTCAGCCCCGGGTCTTGCGGGTGACCAAGGATCAGCGCACCCAGCGATCGGGCATAGGTCATGCAGCGCGACAGAACTTCGGTATCGGTGGTCACGGCATCGCCATCGGTGAAGGCCACGGCACCCGCATCCAGCAAGAAGCCGATTTCCGTCATTTCGCGGCCCGCCCGCGCGCGGGTCAGCGCCGCCATCGGGCGCACATGAACCCGGGCCTCGTCACGGGCGCGGCGGTTCACGAATTCCAGCACTTCGGGGGTGTCGATGGGGGTCGCGGTATCGGGCCGCGTGACCATGGTGGTGACCCCGCCCGCCGCTGCCGCGCGCCCGGCCGTGCGAAAGCTTTCCTTGTGGCGTTCGCCCGGTTCACCGACCTTGACGCCGATATCGACGATGCCGGGGGCGAGGCACAGGCCGCCGCAATCGGTTCCGCCCTGCCGTGGGCCTGCGCCGGTTTCGGCGATGCGCCCGCCCTCGATCCGCAGCCAGCCCAGGGTCTCGGTTCCGGTTTCGGGGTCGATCAGGCGGGCATTGTGCAACAGCGCGTTGGTCATAGCAAAATCCCCAGCAGAACAACGATCACCACGACCGCGAGCACGATCCAGACAACGCCGCCCGGTCCGGATCGACCATTCTCGTCCATCTCGTCCGGGGCGGGTGGTGCGGCGATCCGGTTGACCGGTACCGGGTCCATATCCATGCTGTTGTCGGGTTGGGCCAGGGGCAGGGTTGCCATCAGGATCAAGTCGGCGCCGGGGTGCGGAGTGCCGGTCATCGCCAGATCGGGGACCAGCAACACGGACCCCGACAGCGCGTCGATCTGCGCGCGCGTCGCGGGGGGAATGTCCTCTCGGGTGGCAAAGGCGGTAGCAACGTAGTCGCTCAACCCCATGTCGCCCAGATCGGAAACGGGGAAAATCTCGATCTCGCTGGTGTCCAGGTCACCAACCCCCAGCCAGCCGGCCAGCGGTGGCAGATCCGGCCGGGCGCCCTGGGCGCGGGTCAGATGCGTGTGGCGCAGCTCGGAGGGCCGGTTCAACGCATAGATGTGAAGTGTTCGGGTCATGGTGCGCCATCCCGCCGCCCGGCGCGCAGGGTCTCGGCCAGAAGTTCCATCGCCGCCATCCGCACGGCGACGCCCATTTCCACCTGTTCCTGGATGACGCTTCGGTTGATGTCGTCGGCGATGGTGCCATCGATCTCCACCCCCCGGTTCATCGGGCCGGGATGCATCACGATGGCGTCTGGCTTGGCGTAGGACAGTTTCTCGGCGTTCAGCCCGAAGCGGTGGAAATATTCCCGCTCGGAGGGGATGAAGGCGCCGTCCATCCGTTCCTTCTGAAGCCGCAGCATCATCACCACGTCGCAGCCCGACAGCCCCTTGGCCATGTCGTCATAGACCTCGACCCCCCAATCCGCGACACCTGAGGGCATCAGGGTGGGCGGCCCGATCAGGCGAATGCGGTTTTCCATCTTGCCCAGAAGCAAGATGTTCGACCGCGCAACGCGGGAATGGGCGATGTCACCGCAAATCGCGATGTTCAGACGGTGCAGCCGCCCCTTGGCCCTGCGGATCGTCAGCGCATCCAGCAACGCCTGCGTGGGATGCTCGTGCCGCCCGTCGCCCGCGTTCAGCACCGCGCAGTTCACCTTGTCTGCCAGCAGTTTCACCGCGCCCGAATGGGGGTGGCGCACGACCAGCAGATCGGGGTGCATCGCGTTCAGCGTCAGCGCCGTGTCGATCAGCGTCTCGCCCTTTTTCAGGGAACTGGCCGCCATCGCCATGTTCATCACATCCGCGCCCAGACGCTTGCCCGCGATCTCGAAGCTTGCCTGCGTGCGGGTCGACGCCTCGAAGAACATGTTGATCTGGGTCAGCCCCTTGAGCGGGCTGCCATGGTCGCGGCTGCCGCGTTCGGCCTCGGCATGACGATCGGCGCGATCCAGAAGCGTGGTGATTTCTGCCGGGTGCAGGTCTTCGATGCCAAGTAGATGCTTGTGGCGAAACGTCATTCGGCCCCCGGTCGCTGGATGTTGGCCGTATAGCCGGGCAGATGGCCTGCGGGCAAGACGTCAGGCCTTGCGCATTCGGGCGGTGACGCTGTGGGCGTTCCGGTTGCGATGCCGTGTGCGGTACATGATCCGGGCCACCCGCGCCATGAAACCGGTGGCCCAGCTGCAATCGATCACGATCCGGTCGGTCCAGATGCAGCCTTCCCGGGTCGGCACGATGGTCAGAGTGTGATCCCATTGCCGGATCATCCATCCATATTCGCGGCTTTGGACCAGCCGCGTGTCGTGGTCGACGCGTTCCACATGCACCTGGTAGTTCGGGTTTTTCATCACCCCCCAGACCGTCACGTTCAGGGTATAGGTCCGCCCCTGTTCCATCTTGCCCTGCGGCATATCCTGGTAGACGGCCACGCCACGGCTGGCTTCGGCCATCTCGGGAAAGCTGAGCGCGTCGGCAAAGACCGCGTCGGCGTCGCGGGGGTAATGGGCGGTTACGGTCAGATCACAAGCCATGTTGCAGACCTGACACCCCTTTTCCTTCGCGTCCAGCGGCCCTAGCCTATGGGAATGGAAAATTTGGAGTATCACGAAGCTTTGGCGCTGCTGGAATGGCAGATCGAACTGGGCGCGGACGAGGCGATTGCCGACGCGCCTGTCGATCGCTTCGCGGTGGTGGAGCCGGCCAAACCCGTTTCGGCGGCCCCTGCGCGCGCGGCCGACCCTGCGGATGCACGCGCAGCGCCTCCCATGCCAGCCCCCGCCGTCGATGCGACCGAGATCGCCCGCGTGGCGGCAGCGGCCGCCGCCGACCTGATGACGCTGAAGGCCGCGATGGAATCGTTCGAGCATTGCGCGCTGAAAGACACCGCGCGCAGCCTTGTCTTTGCCGATGGCGCTCCCGCCGCCCGCGTGATGGTCATCGGCGAAGCGCCGGGCCGGGAGGAAGACCAGCAGGGCAGACCCTTTGTGGGCCGCGCGGGGCAGATGCTTGACCGGATGTTTGCCGCGATCGGCCTGGCTCGCGACGCCGACGACCCGGCCACGGCGCTATACATCACCAACATGGTGCCCTGGCGACCGCCGCAAAACCGCGAACCCGCACCCGAGGAATTGTCGATGCTGGGCCCCTTCATGCGCCGCCATATCGAGCTGGCCGATCCGGACATTCTCGTTCTGATGGGAAATTCCGCATGTCAGGGCCTGATCGGCCGCAAGGGCATCACGCGGCTTCGCGGGGAATGGGTGGAAATCATGGGCCGGCCGGCCATCCCCATGTTCCACCCCGCCTACCTTTTGAGAAAACCCCAGGAAAAGGCCAAGGCCTGGGCCGACCTGTTGTCGCTTCAGGCACGCCTGAGAACCATGTGAGCCGCCATGTCCCGCATTGATGAAACCCGCGCTTTCCACCCTTGCCGCATCGCGGTCCTCGCCGTGTCCGACACGCGGGGCTTGTCCGAGGATACCTCGGGCGGGGTTCTGGTCGAACGTCTGACCGAGGCCGGCCATATCCTGGCTGCGCGCCACATATTGCCGGATGAACGCGACCAGATCGCCGACCAGTTGCGGGCATGGGTGAACGACCCGGAAATCGACGTGGTCCTGACCACGGGCGGCACCGGCCTGACCGGCCGCGATGTCACGGTCGAGGCGCACCGCGATGTCTATGAAAAGGAAATCGAGGCGTTCGGCACCGTGTTCACCCTCGTGTCGATGAACAAGATCGGCACATCCGCCGTGCAGTCGCGTGCAACGGGCGGGGTGGCCAACGGCACGTATCTGTTCGCGCTTCCCGGATCATCGGGCGCGTGCAAGGATGCATGGGACGAGATTCTGCGATACCAGCTCGATTATCGGCACCGACCCTGCAATTTCGTGGAAATCCTGCCCCGGCTGGACGAACACAAGCGACGGAAATAGCCGTGCGGTGCGTGTAACATCGGCTTGGACCTCTGCCCGCGCCAACCTACCTTAATTGCCAGCCAGTATTCGAAGGCACCTGACACATGCGATTTTTCAGCCGCGCCCTTGTGGGCCTTTTCCTGTTTGCCCTGACATTGGGCGGCCTGGCCTTGGCCGGGGTGACGATCTACGGCGCGCTGCAAGATCGCTGGTCCGAGGAAACCGCGTCCCGGCCCGCCCGTGAACGGGTGTTTTCGGCGGATGTCGCGGCTTTGACCTTCGGGCAGGAAACGCCTGTTTTGACCGCATTCGGCGAAATCCGGTCGCGCCGCACGCTGGAACTTCGCGCCCCGGCCGAGGGAACCGTTCTGGAACTGGCCGAAGGATTCGAGGATGGCGGCGCGGTGCAGGCCGGGCAGTTGTTGATGCGGATCGACCCCGCCGAGATGCAATCGGCCCTGGATACCGCCGCAACGGATCTGCGCGAGGCCGAAAACGATCTGGCCGAATCCCTGCGTGCGCTGGATCTGGCCGGCGAAGATGTCGCCGCGGCTCAGGTGCAGGCCGAGTTGCGCCAGCGCGCGCTGACGCGTCAACAGGATCTGGCCCAACGGGGTGTGGGAAGCGCCGCCGCGGTCGAAACCGCCGAATTGGCCGCCGCCACCGCGTCGCAGGCCGTTCTGTCGCGCCGGCAGGCCCTTGCACAGGCCGAGGCGCAGGTGGCGCAGGCCGAAACCGCGCTGGAACGCCGCCGCATCACTTTGGCCGAAGCCGAACGGATGCTGGCGCGGACCGAGTTGCGGGCAAGTTTCAATGGGGTCTTGTCGGATGTGGACGTGGTCGCGGGCCGCCTGGTCAACCGCAACGAACAGGTCGCGCGCCTGATCGACCCGGACGCGCTCGAGGTCGCGTTTCGGGTATCGACCGCGCAGTACGCGCAGCTTTTGGGGACCAATGACCGGCTGCCCGAAACACCGGTGAACGTGATCCTGGATGTCTTTGGCCTGGACCTTGTCGCCGATGCGGTCCTGACCCGCGAAAGCGGCGCGGTGGAGGAGGGTCAATCGGGCCGTTTGCTGTTTGCGCGCATCGATACGCCGCGCGGCCTGCGCGTGGGCGATTTCGTGCGGGTCGAGGTCATCGAACCTGCACTGGACGATGTCGCGCGCCTGCCCGCCACGGCCTATGGCTCGGATGGCCAGATCCTGGTTCTGGATGACGAAAACCGGCTTGAGGCGGTGGATGCGACGCTGTTGCGGCGTCAGGGCGACGAGGTCCTGATCCGCGCACGCGGCGTTGACGGCCGCGAGGTCGTTCTGGCCCGCACGCCCGTTCTGGGCGCCGGTATTCGCATCAATCCCGTCCGCGACGCGGGGGCCGGGGAAGTGGCTGCCGAGGACCCCGCCGATATCGAACTGGATCCGGACCGCCGCGCCCGGCTGATCGCGTTTGTCGAAACCAACACCTTCATTCCCGCGGATGTGAGGGAACGGTTGTTGAACCAGTTGAACCAGGACCTGGTGCCGGCGCAGGTCGTCGCCCGTCTTGAAAGCCGGATGGGGAGCTGACGGACATGCGCACCTTGCCCGGTTCCGGTATCCTGTCCTACTTTACGCGTCACCGCACGGCCGCCAACCTGCTGCTGGTGCTGTTGCTGGTCGCGGGCATCACCGCCTTTCCGAACATGCGGGCGCAGTTCTTTCCCGACGTGGTGTCCGACGAGATCAACATCTCGGTGCAATGGGACGGCGCCGGGGCCGAGGACGTGGACGAGGCGATCGTCGCGGTCATGGAACCCACGCTGCTGGCCGTGCCGGGGGTGGCGTCATCCTCCGCGACCAGCCGGGAGGGGCGCGCATCCATCGCCCTGGAATTCGAACCCGGTTGGGACATGGGTCGTGCGGCGGACGAGGTTCAGGCAGCGCTTGATGGGCTCAGTGATCTGCCCGACGATGCCGAGGATCCCGAGGTCATTCGCGGCGCATGGTGGGACCGGGTGACCGACGTGGTCATCACCGGGCCGGTTGCCCCCGCGCAATTGGGCCGTTTCGCGGATGAATTCGCAGGCCGGCTGTTCGATCAGGGCGTCACGCGCGCCACGATCCGTGGCTTTGCCGCGCCGCAAACACTGGTCGAGGTGCCCTCCGCGTCCCTGATCCGCTATGATATCACGATGGCCGAAATCGCCGAGGTCATCGCCGTAGCGGCCTCGACCGCGCCGGCGGGCGACGTGGATGCGGCCAACGCCCGCATCCGCACCGGGGCGGCGCAGCGCACGGCATCCCAGATCGCGGCCCTGACCCTGCGCATCAATGATGACGGATCGGCCCTGACCATCGGCGATGTGGCGGTGGTCACGACCGAGGGCGTGGACCGCGACCGGGCCTATTTCGTGGGGGAAAACCCCGCCATCTCGATCCGGGTCGACCGCTCGGAGGATGGTGACGCCATCGCCATCCAGCAGATCGTCCAGTCGGTTGCGACCGACATGGAGCTGACGCTGCCCGAAGGCACGTCCATCGACCTGATCCGCACCCGCGCCGAGGCGATATCGGCCCGCCTGAACATTCTTCTGGACAACGCGTTGCTGGGGCTGGCGCTGGTTGTCGGGCTGTTGTTCCTGTTTCTGAATGCGCGCACGGCGTTCTGGGTGGCTGCAGGCATCCCGGTGGCGCTGCTGGCGGCCCTGGCGCTGATGTGGATTGCGGGCCTGACGATCAACATGATCTCGCTGTTCGCGCTCATCATTACGTTGGGCATCGTGGTCGATGACGCGATCGTGGTGGGGGAACACGCGGATTACCGCGCCCGAACCCTGGGCGAGCCGCCCGTGGTCGCCGCGGAAACCGCTGCGCGCCGGATGGCCGCGCCGGTGTTTTCGGCGACCATCACCACGGTTCTGGCCTTTGCGGCGCTGGCGGCGATCGGCGGGCGGTTCGGCAGTCTCATTGCCGATATCCCCTTCACCGTGATCGCCGTGCTGATGGCAAGCCTTGTCGAATGCTTCCTGATATTGCCCAATCACATGGCCCACGCCCTGGCCCATTCGGCCAAGACCCATTGGTACGACATGCCGTCGAGGGTGGTGAACCGGGGCTTTGACTGGTTCAAGCAAACCGTGTTCCGCCCGATGATGCGGCTGGTGGTGATCGCGCGCTACCCGGTGCTGGCCGGCACGATCGTTCTGCTGTCCATGCAGGCGGCCAGTTTCATCCGTGGCGATGTGACGTGGCGGTTCTTCAACGCGCCCGAACTGGGATCGGTCACCGGCAATTTCGCGATGCTGGACAGCGCCACCCGCGAGGACAGCATCGCCATGATGCGCGAATTGCAGCGCGCGACCGATGCCGTGGCAGCCCGCTACGAAGCCGAACACGGCGCGAATCCGGTTCTGTATGCCCTGGCCGAGGTCGGCGGAAATTCCGGGGGTGGCCTTGCGGCGGCGGACAACAAGGATGGCGATCTGCTTGGATCCATCGCGATCGAGCTGATCGATGCGGACCTGCGCCCCTATTCCAGTTTTGCCTTCGTGGCGGACCTGCAAGACGAGGTGCGCCAACTCCCCCTGACCGAGGCCGTGAGTTTCCGGGGCTGGCGCGGCGGGCCGGGCGGCGATGCCATCGATGTGCAGATTTTCGGGGCGGACACCGCAACGCTAAAATCCGCGGCCGAGGCTGTCCAGACAGCGCTGATGCGCCATTCCGAGGTGTCCGGCCTCGAAGACAGCATGGCCTATGACCGCGAGGAACTGAGCCTCGAGCTGACCCCGCAGGGCGAGGCGCTGGGCTTCGAGATCGGCGCGATGGGCCGCATCTTGCGCAACCGCCTGGGCGGGATCGAGGCTGCGACCTATCCCGACGGGCCGCGCACCGCGTCGATCCGGGTGGAGCTTCCGGCGGGCGAGCTGACGGCCGATTTCCTAGATCGCACGTTGCTGCGGTCGGCCTCGGGGCAGTACGTGCCGCTGGCCGATATCGTCACGGTCACGTCGCGGCAGGGCTTTTCAACCATCGACCGCGAAAACGGCGTGCGCCTGATTTCCGTGACCGGCGATCTGAGCGAAGACAATCCCGCCCGCGCCGAAGAGATCATGACCGAACTGCGCGAGGTCATCATCCCCGGTGTGGAGGCCGACTTTGGCGTTGCAACACGCCTGTCCGGCCTGGCCGAGCAGGAACAGGAGTTCCTTGGCGATGCCGTCACCGGGTTCGTTCTGTGCCTGGTGGGCATCTACCTTGTCCTGGCCTGGGTCTTCGCCAGCTGGACCCGGCCAATGGTGGTCATGGCGATCATTCCCTTTGGCCTTGTCGGGACGATCTACGGTCACATGATATGGGACATTCCATTGTCCATGTTCTCGATCGTCGGACTGATCGGGATGACCGGCATCATCATCAACGATTCCATCGTGCTGGTGACGACGATTGACGAATATGCCGAGGAACGCGGGCTGATCCCCGCCATCATCGACGGCACCTGCGACAGGCTGAGGCCCGTCTTGCTGACGACGATGACAACGGTTCTGGGGCTTGCGCCGCTGATGTACGAGACCTCGCAACAGGCGCAGTTCCTCAAGCCCACGGTGGTGACGCTGGTCTACGGGCTTGGCTTCGGGATGTTCATCGTCTTGCTGGTCGTGCCCGCCATTCTTGCGATGCAGCAGGATTTCGCACAGCAGATCGTGGCGCTGCGCCGGGTGTTCCGGTTCGGCGGGCGGGGCAAGCTGGGTCTTCAGGCCGCCATCGGTGCGGTCGCATGCGTCATCGCCGGCCTGTTTGCGGCGACCCTGGGCAGTCAGATCGTGACCGGGCAGATGTTCGGGCCCCTGGCAGGGCTGTGGCAGGGGACAACGGCGTCGGCTGCGGCGGTGTTCCTTGTCGGGACCGGGGCAATCTGTATCGTGGCGTGGATGATCGGCGCGGCCGCGCATTCGGTCAACCGGGTGCGGCAGGCGTAGCGCGGCACGGCCGTCGCAATCGGGCCTCAGCCGGTGCAGTCGTCCAGTTCGACCGCCATCTGCGTGCCGATGACGGTGATCCTGAGATCGGACCGGTTCATCGCGAATGGCCCGTTATCGGCGGGAACGACATCGACCGTGCCGAACACCGTGCCGCCCACTCGGTGCGTTTGCGCCTCGGAGACCCAGATCATCGGATCGGCGTGTTCGACAACCACGGTTTCGTCATGCCCCACCGACGGCAGCCGCGCGGATACGGTCACCTGCAACCCGTCCGAGATCGGCGTGACGTCACAGGTCGGGCTCCCGGCTTGCGCTTCGGTAGCGGTCAGGGGGCGGTTCGACAAGGCCAGGCCGATCTCGGGAACCCGGGTTCCGGAGTTGGGCAGCAAACCCGCCAGGTCCAGGGTTACCGGCATGCAGACATCCTGGCAGATACCCATGTCGACGCGTCCCTCGATCGAGATATCGCCATCGTTCGCCACCGCGAATTCGACCGGCAGAACCACGTCACCACGGTAGCCGATCGAGCGCATGCCATTGGTAAAGAAAACCTCGGGACGCGGCCAATGAATTGCCATGCCGGTAACGCCCTCCGCCTGGGTCAGGCGCAAAACGGTCGGCACCCCGCCATCGCCCGGCGCGCGCCAGTAGGTTTTCCATCCGGGGGCAAGCTCGATGCGCAACGCCGCCATGTGGTTGCCGTTGGGCAAACGCCAGCCTTCCATCAGCGAGACCTGCACCACGTCGCCGGCGGAACGGCCCAGGTACTGGGCCTGCACCGCAGGTGCGGACAAGGTCATTGCGAGAATCGCTGCGAGGGAGGTTTGGGCAAACTTGTTCATCGATATGCAGCTAGGAAGTTGCGCGCGAAATGAAAAGTCACGTTTTGGAGACGCGTCCGTGTATGTGGCGGAAGGGTCGCGCAGGCGCGCTTGCCATGACGACACCTAGCCCCCATGCTGACCCGATGATCGCACCTGATGCCCCTTCTGACCTGACCGGCAAGCTGCTGATCGCGATGCCCGACATGGGCGACCCGCGATTTCACGGCAGCGTGGTGTTCTTGTGCGCGCATTCCGAAACCGGTGCCATGGGCCTGATCATCAACAAACCCATGCCCGAGGTCAGCTTTGCCGATATGCTGGACCAGCTCGATATCGAGGGGCGCGAGGGCGCGCCCCAGGTGCCGGTGTGCTACGGCGGTCCGGTCGAAACGCGGCGCGGGTTCGTGTTGCATTCCGGTGAGTATCGCGGCTGGCAGGACGATTTGCTGCAGGTTGACGACAGGTTCGCGATGACAGCCACGCTCGACGTGTTGGAGGATATCGCCAACAGTCGTGGGCCGCGTCAGGCGTTGATGACGCTTGGATATGCCGGATGGGGTGCGGGCCAGCTGGAGGACGAGATCCAGCATAATGGTTGGCTGACCGCCGATGCGTCGCCCGATCTGGTCTTCGGCACGCCGATGGAAACCAAGTGGGAGGCCGCGCTGGCGTCGCTTGGCGTTCATCCCCTGACCCTGTCATCGGAAGCAGGCCACGCCTGAGACGATCTGCCGGGCTTTGATCGCGGGCGGGGCGACCTATCTGTGATCAGGAGGACTGTCCGATGAAACTGACCGTGATCGGTGCAAGCCGGGGAATTGGCCGCAAGGTGGTGGACTACGCGCTTGAACGCGGTCATGCGGTGCGCGCCGTTGCCCGGTCCGCCAGCAAGATGGGGGTGGAAGCCCCCGAATGCGAAGCGATGGACGCCGATGCCACCGACGCCGCCGCGATGGCCCGCGCGGTCGACGGTGCCGATGCGGTGATCCTGACGCTTGGCGTGCCCCGTGACCTGCGTGCATTGAAGGCCACCACCCTGTTTTCATCTGCCACCCAGGCCTTGATCCCGGCCATGCAGGCGGCGGGCGTCAAACGCCTGCTTACGGTGACCGGCTTCGGCGCGGGTGACAGCATCGGAAAACTGTCCATGGTCGAACGGGCAGGCCTGAAACTGATCCTTGGCCGGGCCTATGTCGACAAGGACCTGCAGGAACAGATGATCCGCGCCAGCGACCTGGATTGGACGATCGCCCGCCCCGGCATCCTCAACGACAACCGGATGAGCGGCAAATACCATGTGTTCGTGTCGCCCGAGACATGGCGGCAGGGCATCATCAGCCGCGCCGACGTCGCGCATTTCCTTGTCCACGCCGCCGAAGACGGCAGCCATATCCACGAAACCCCTGCGCTACAAAGGTGATCGCATCGGGCGAACGGTGTCTTTTCCTGTTGTTTCGTGTTTGCCGACCTACTAGTAGGTAGATATGGAAACGAAACATGCCTTGCTCGATCATGCCGAAGCTTTCGTGCGCAGTCGTGGATTCGACGCCTTCAGTTATGCCGATCTGTCGGGTGCCCTGGGCATCCGCAAGGCAAGCGTGCACTACCATTTCCCGACCAAATCCGATCTCGCGCTGGCGCTTATCACCCGCTACGCCCGGCGCTTTGTCGATGATCTGGCCCGTGTCGCGGCGGTTCATGCGCCGGCCGCCGCGCATCTGGACGCCTATCTTGGCCTGTACCGCGACGCGCTCAAAGGGGGCGACGCGCTGTGCCTGTGCGTCGCCCTGGGCGCCGGGCGCGAGAGCATGGGGGCCGATGTCCTGGCGCGTCTCGATGAATTTCACGCCGATAGCCGGGTCTGGCTGATTGCCGCGTTCACCCGTGCGCAGGCAGACGGATCGGTCGCCCACATGTCCGATCCGATCGCCGAAGCCGAAGCGCTGCTGGCGCTGGTCCAGGGCGCGCAGCTCTTGGCGCGGTCCGCCGGATGGACCGATCCCTATGACGCCGCGACCGCCGCGTTCCGCGCGCGGCTGGCACCGTGATTTCGCACAAGGACCCGACCCATGCACCTGAACGCAGACTTTTCGCAGCGCATCGTCATCCGCCCCGGGGATTATGACTGGATCGCGTCCCCGTCGTCGGGCGTTGAGCGGATGATGCTGGACCGCATCGGCGACGAGGTGGCGCGCGCCACGACCATCGTGCGCTTTGCCCCGGACAGCCAGTTCGACGCTCATACCCATGGGGGCGGCGAGGAATTTCTGGTGCTCGACGGGATCTTTTCCGACGAACATGCCGATTACCCGGCAGGCACCTATGTCCGCAATCCCATCGGCACGTCGCACACCCCTCGTATCGGGCCCCATGGGTGCACCATTCTGGTCAAGCTGTGCCAGTTTGCCCCTGACGACACCGAACAAAAGGTCATCGACACCCGCAGCGCAGAGTTTCGTCCCGGCTCGGCCCCGGGGCTCAGTGTGCTGCCCCTGCATTCGGTGCCGGGCGAAAACGTGGCGCTTGTGCGGTGGGCGCCCGGCACCAGGTTCGCCGGCCATGCCCATTGGGGCGGGGAAGAGATCTTCGTGATCGAGGGCACGTTTCAGGATGAACACGGCGATTACCCCGCGGGCACCTGGATCAGGTCGCCGCACATGTCACGCCACACCCCCTGGTCCGACGCGGGTTGCCTCATCTACGTCAAGACCGGCCATCTGCCGATGCAGGCGGCCGCTTAACGCGGCGCGGGGTTCAGCGCCTTGTTGTAGGGGCGCCAGTCGGTGATGTCGGGATAATACCGTTTGCGCCATGCCTTCACGCGGGGGTTCATGATCCGCTTCCACAGGGGGGGGACCATCGCTGCCGTCGACATGACCGGATAGCCAAAGGGCAGTTGCGGGGCCTCATCCTCGGAATAGGTCTGCAGGAGGGGAAACCGCCGGTCGGGTTTGTAGTGATGATCGGAATGGCGTTGCAGATTGATCAACAGCCAGTTCGACGCCTTTTGCGACGCGTTCCACGAATGACGCGGCAGGACATGTTCGTATTTGCCCTCGCCCAGGTGGCGGCGGGTCAGACCGTAATGTTCGATGTAGTTGATCAGTTCCAACTGCCAGACCGCGACCAGGGCCTGGAACAAGAACAGCCCGACACCGGCCCAACCGCCAAGCCCGTAGGCCAGCACAAGGCAACCCGCTTGCAGGCCCCAATAGATCCAGAACGGATTTTCGGCGGCCGTCCAAGGCTTGTTCTTGCGCGCCAGCATCGCCTTTTCGGCATTGAAGGCGCTGATCCAGCATTGGCGCAGCACCCTGGGAAAGAACCGATGAAAACCTTCATTGTAACGTGCCGTCACCGGGTCGCGCGGTGTGCCCACGTAACGGTGGTGGACAAGCAGGTGTTCCGACCGGAAATGCGAATACATCACGGTCGCCAGCAGCAGGTCGGCCAGGCGGCGTTCCAGCCTGTTCTTCTGATGCATCAACTCGTGGCTGTAGGTGATCCCCACCGTCCCCGAGATCACGCCCACCCCGAAAAACAGCCCGACCTGTTCCCATCCCCCCAGGTGAGGCGCGCGGGTGGCGTACCAGATCAGACCGAACATCATTCCGAATTGCAGCGGAAACCACACCAGCGTGACCAGGCGATACCAGAACAGGTCGGCCTGCGGGGTTTCAAGGTCGCCATTGTCCTGATTCAGCCCCGTGACGGCATCCAAACCGGAAAACAGCCACCACGTGCTGGCCGGCAGCAAGATCAGCCACCAGCCCCCCTGGCCCGCAACAATGGCGATCAGCGGAAACAACGCCAGCGACAGCCAGAATGGCAGCGCGCGGGTGAGGCGCGCCATCTGGGATGCGGGAATGATGCGGGGTTGTGCCATGGTACCTGACAATAGCGGGCTAGCCGGTGGTGTCGTCAATCATCCCGCCACGCCGCTTGGCCGAGATCATAGGCTTTTCGCATCACCGTTGGCAGATTCGAGGGCCGGAATGTGGCCCGGAGGTGGAATTCGCCGTGCAATGGACGGGTGTCCATGTCGACCTCGGCCAGGCGCAGAGACAGGCGCAGGTGGAAATGGGTGAAGGTATGCCGCACTTCCAGCCCGGGATCGCGCCAATCGGCGGCTATGGGCGGTGCCGGTATCGGGTCCTGTTCGGACCAGGGGGTGCCGGGCCACCCCAGCATGCCGCCCAACAGGCCCTGGTCGGGCCGGGTTTCCAGCAGCACGGCGCCATCCGCGCGTCGGGCCAGATAGGCGATGCCGAAGCGTGTGGGCTTGGGTTTCTTGGGGGTCTTTCGGGGCAGGTCCGGGGCGATCCCCTGCGCGCGCGCCTCGCACATGTCCATGACAGGGCAGATGCCGCAGGCGGGCGATTTCGGGCTGCAGATCGTTGCGCCCAGGTCCATGACCGCCTGCGCATAGCAACCGGGCCTGTGCGTGGGGGTCGCGGCCTCGGTCAGGGTCCGCAGCTCCGGCTTGGCGGCTGGCAGGGGCGTTTGCACGGCGAAAAGCCGCGCCATGACCCGTTCCACATTCCCGTCCATCACCGGCGCAGGCCGGTCAAAGGCAATCGCCGCGATCGCGGCGGCCGTGTAGGGACCGATGCCGGGCAGGGCGCGCAGGCTTTCCTCGGTGTCGGGAAACTGCCCGCCATGAACCGACGCGACGACGCGGGCGCATTTCAACAGGTTGCGGGCCCGCGCATAGTACCCAAGCCCCGCCCATTCGCCCATCACAACCGAATCTTCGGCTGCGGCCAGGTCGCCAACCGTGGGCCAAAGCGTGGTGAACCGTTCGAAATACGCCTTTACCGCCGCGACCGTGGTCTGTTGCAGCATGACCTCGCTCAACCAGACGCGATACGGGTCCGGCCGCAGGCCATGGCTCAGGGCTTGCGGACCGACGCGCCATGGCAAGTCGCGGGCATGGCGGTCATACCAAGGCAAAAGCGCCCGATGGACGGCGTCATAACGCAAGCTTTATCGCTCCCCCGGTCGGTTGTTATTGGTTAGCGGCGCGCCAACGCATAGATTGCGGCGAAGCAGAGGAAAATAGCCCATGTCCATGCCGCGCCAACCCGACACGCCCAAGATACCGCGCCGCAAGCGCGGTTTCGAGGCGACGGGCGACCTGTTGGCGCGCGACCTCAACAGCCCGGCGGAAAAGCGCGGCTTTGGTGAGGCCAAGCTGCTGACCCATTGGCCCGAGATCGTGGGCGAGGATCTGGCCGCCATCGCGCGGCCGGTCAAGATCACCTACGGCCGTGGCTTCGGGGGCACGCTGGTGCTGCTGACGACGGGTGCGAATGCGCCCGTGCTGGACATGCAGAAGGATCGGATCATCGACCGTGTGAACGCAACCTATGGCTACCGCGCCGTGGCCCATGTGCATATCACCCAAACCGCACCGACCGGGTTCGCCGAAGGCCAGGTGGCCTTTCGCACGCCCAAGACCAAACCGCGCCCGGACCCGGACCCGGCGAAACTCGCCCGGTTTCTGGCGGGGGCCAACGATATCGAAGATCAGGGGCTGAAAGACGCACTGTCGCGTCTGGCCCGTAACGTGTTAACGCCGCGAAAAAGCTGAGGAGAAAATACACCCATGGATCGCAGGACCCTAATGTTGGGCGCCGGAGCAGGCGCCGTTGCTGTCGGAACCTACGCGCTGTTGCGCCCCGGAACGCAGGCGCAACTGCCCTTGCTGCCCCAGCCTGCAAATGCGCAAGAGGCGACGACCCCGGCCAGTGGCGCGGTCCCCGAAGTGCTGGAAATGGTCGTGGGCGATCCCGACGCGCCGGTCGAGGTGATCGAATACGCCTCCTTCACCTGCCCCCATTGCCGCAGCTTTCACCAGAACGTCTACCCTCAGCTCAAGGCCGACTATGTCGAGAACGGGCAGGTCCGTTTCGTCTACCGCGAGGTCTATTTCGATCGCTTCGGCCTGTGGGCCGGCATGGTGGCGCGCTGCGCCGGGCCGGACCGGTATTTCGGCATTGTGGACATGATCTACGAAAACCAATCGACCTGGACCCAGGGTTCGCCGGCCGAAGTGGCCGAGAATCTGCGCCGAATTGGCCGGACGGCCGGTATGACCAACGACCAGCTGGATGCCTGTCTGACCGACGCCGAGATGGCGCAGGCAATGATCTCGACCTACGAAGGCCACATGGAAGTGCATGACATAAGCGGCACACCGGCCTTTGTGATCGCGGGACAACTGTATTCGAACATGAGCTATGCCGATTTCCAGGCTCGCATAGACGCGGCGCTTGCCGCCGCCCAATGACAGCCCCGCTGAACGGCGTCCGGGTGCTTGAACTGGCGCGCATCCTGGCCGGCCCATGGGCCGGTCAGACGCTTGCCGATCTGGGGGCCGAGGTCATCAAGGTCGAGGCCCCCGGGGGCGACGATACCCGCCGGTGGGGCCCGCCCTTCGTGGAACGCGGGCACGATGTCTCGGCCAGCTATTTCCATTCCTGCAACAGGGGCAAGAAATCGGTCACGGCAGATTTCCGCACCCAGGAGGGTCGCGCGCGGGTTCTGGCGCTGGCTGCCGAAGCGGATGTCCTGATCGAGAACTTCAAGCTCGGCGGGCTGGCGAAATACGGGCTCGACTACGAAAGCCTCAGGGCGGTCAATCCCGGTCTGATCTATTGCTCGATCACCGGGTTCGGGCAGACCGGCCCGTATGCGCACCGCGCGGGCTATGACTACATCATCCAGGGCATGTCCGGCCTCATGTCGGTGACCGGCGCGCCCGAGGGGCAGCCGCAAAAGGTCGGCGTTGCGGTCACCGATATTCTGACGGGCCTGTATTCCGTGAACGCGATCCTGGCCGCGCTGCATCTGCGCGACCAGACCGGGCGCGGGCAGCATATCGACATGAGCCTTCTGGATGTGGCGACGGCCTTCATGGCCAACCAGGCGATGAACTACCTGACGACCGGTAAGGCACCAGAACGCATCGGCAATGCGCATCAGAACCTGACGCCCTACCAGGTTTTCGATTGTTCCGATGGCTGGATCATCATCGCGACCGGAAATGACCCTCAATATCAGCGGCTTTGCCGGCTTCTGGGTCTGGACGACATGGCCACCGCGCCCGCGTTTCTGACCAATGCCGACCGTATCGCGAACCGCGACGAGATGACCCGCCGGCTGACCGAGGCGACCTTGCAGCGATCAAAGGCCGAACTGCTGGCCGCCTGCGAAGCCGACGGTGTGCCGGCAGGACCCATCAACGACCTGGCCGAGGTGTTCGACGATCCGCAGGTCAAGGCGCGCGGCATGCAGCTGGACCTTGACGGAGTGCCGGGCGTGCGCCCGCCGTTCCGCTTTTCCGATGCCGATATCGCGCTGGATCGGCCTGCCCCCACCCTTGGCGAAGATGACGATCTGACCGGGTTCAGCCCACGGGCCTAGGCCGGCTTTCGTGCGGGCCTAGGGCAGGATGCGATCCAGCGCCCGGTCGATCACCGCCCAATCGGCGATCTCCAGCCGGACCGGAACCGTCATGACCTGCGCGCGCAACGCCGGTGGCAGCCGCACCGCGTCCTTTTCGGTCGTCACCACCTGGGCGCCGATGGCGCGCGCCTCGCGCAGGAGCCGGGTCATCAGGGGTTCGGTCAGGGGTTGATGATCGGCCAGCGCATGGGTGCCACGAAGATCGGCCCCCATGGCCTTGAGCGTCGAAAAGAACTTTTCGGGGTGGCCGATGCCCGCAAAGGCCAGGACCGGCACCCCCTGCAGCGGAAGACCCGTCGGCAAGGGTTCGAGATGCCCCGCGACATGCGGCACCGGGATCTGTTCCCCCCATGTCGCGGCGAAACGGGCCTGCGCCGCGTCCGGGCCGATGGACAGCAGCAGATCCGCCCGTTTAAGGCCCTGTGCCACCGGTTCGCGCAGGGGGCCGGCGGGAATGACATGGCCATTTCCGAACCCGCGGGCTGCGTCCACCACCACCAGCGACAGGTCATGGGCGAGGGCCGGGTTCTGGAACCCGTCGTCCAGCACGATGACCTGCGCCCCTGCTTTTGCGGCCGCCCTGGCGCCGTCTGCCCGGTCCTTGGCAACCCATGTGGGCAGGAATGCAGCCAGCAACAGCGCCTCGTCCCCGGTTTCGTCGGCGGTTTGGGTGCGCGGATCGACCTGTGCGGGTCCCTCCACCTTTCCGCCATAGCCGCGGGTGACGGCGTGAACGGCCACGCCGCGCGCCTGCAAATGTTGCGCCATGGCGATGACGGTGGGTGTTTTCCCGGTTCCGCCCGCATTGATGTTGCCCACGCAGATCACCGGAACCCCGACGCCCAGCCGCGCCCCGCGCGCCAGGCGCCTGCGTGTGGCGGCACCGTAGACCGCGCCAATGGGTGACAGCAGGGTCGACAAGATGCCGGGCGGTTCGTGCCAGAAGGCCGGGGCGCGCATCACCCGCGCCCCGAACCGCTGTCCAGCTTGTCCAGCAGCACCTCTTTTGCCCGATCATTCACACCTGCGCCCGCGGACACCACCTCCCACGCGGCATGGGCCATGGCCGCCGCGCGGTCCGGGGACAAGAGTTGATCCACCTCTTCCGCAAGGGTGTTGGGGGCCGATACCAGCCGCGCCGCGCGCGCTTCGGTCAGGCGCTGGTAGATATCCACGAAATTGGTGACATAGGGCCCATGCAGGATCGCGGACCCGAGGGCAGCGGGTTCGAACGGGTTGTGACCCCCGATGGGTTCCAGCGACCCCCCCACGAAGCTGACGGCAGCCAGCCGGTACCAAAGGCCCAGCTCGCCCATCGTGTCCGCCAGGTACACCTGCGCTTCGGGCTCGGGCCCGTCCCCGGCGCTGCGGCGGGTGTAGTTCCACCCGCCTTCGTCCAGCAGAGCGGCGATCTCGTCCCCACGATCGGCGTGGCGAGGCACGAGAAGCAACATCAGTCGCGGGTTGGTGCGCAACGCGGTGCGATGCGCGTCCAGCACCTTGACCTCTTCGCCCGGATGGGTCGAGGCGGCAAGCCATGTCGGACGCCCGCCCAGTTCGGCACGCAGTGCTGCCAATTCCGCGTTGTTCGCAGGCAGGGCGGCCGCCCCCTCTTTCAGGGTTCCAGTCACTTCCATCCGGCGTTCGGGCATGCCCAGGCGCCGCAGGTAGATCTCGGTCAGGCTGTCTTGCACCAGCGCCAGATCGAACCGCCGCAACAAGCTACCCGCCATGCCGCGCAGGAAGCGCCACTTGTCATGGGAGGCCTTAGACATGCGCGCGTTCACCAGCAACATGGGGATGCCGCGTGCATGGGTTTCGCAAATCAGCGTCGGCCACAACTCGCTTTCGGTCCAGACCGCGAGATCGGGCCGCCAATGATCCAGAAACCGGTTCACGAACACGCCCGCGTCCAGCGGAACGAACTGGTGAATGGCCCTTTCGGGCAACCTGTCCGCCATGACGCCGGCCGACGTGACGGTCCCGGTCGTGACCAGGACCGTCAATTCGGGACGGTCTTCCAACAGCAGCCGGATCAATTCCAGCAGCGCAAGGGATTCACCCACGCTGGCGGCATGAAACCAGATGAGCGGGCCCTTGGGCCGGGCCCGCACCGCGATGCCGCGACGTTCGTCCAGGCGGTCGCCATCTTCCTTGCCGTCGGCCAGCCGTTCGCGCAGCTTGCGTTCGGCAAACCGCGCCGCGCCGCGGCGGGACCAGGCCAGATACAGGCCCAAGGCGAGAGAGGATGACATGGCGTGCGCTGCCTTACCGGCCAGGGTCTTTGACGGGCGAACCCGAAGCCTCTTCATCGCGCAGTCGATGAAGATCGGCAATGAAATACCGCATATGGGCGTTGTCGACCGTCCGCTGCGCCTCGGCTTTCCAGGCGGCGTGCGCGCTGTCGTAGTCGGGGAACATGCCAACGATATGGATGTCGTTGATATCGCGGAACTCGGTGCGTTGCGGATCGACAAGTTCGCCGCCGAAAACCAGATGCAGGCGTTGGGGCATGGGGGGACACCTCGGGTCTAGAAAAAGGGGGTCGGGTCGGCCGGCACCCTAGGGATTGCGGGCGCGGGGTCAAGCGCAGGTGATGTGCCCCGGCAAGCAGAGCCTTGCCAGCGCCAAGGCTGCACCCATCTTGTCACCCCCATGCCCGCGTCGAGAAATCCGCGCCGCCATGACGGCAGACAGATCAGGCCTTTCGCCGGTCCAGCAACCCCGCATGCAGACCCGGAGCCGTGGCCAGAACCCCGGCCACCTGCCGCAAGGCGCCGTTGAAGCGCAGGGGGGCGCCGGCGCCATCGGTCGCGGTGCCGCCGGCTTCGGTGATGATCAGGGCACCTGCTGCGATATCCCATTCCCAGGTCGGGCGGAACGTGGCCATGCCATCGAAGCGGCCTTCGGCCACCAGCGACATCCGATAGGCCAGCGACGGGCGATAGACCCGTTCGACAGCCGGCACGCCGCCCGGCCAATGGGCGTCGGTCATCGTGTGCCGGGTGGCCAGCAATTCGGCGCCCGCAACCTCGGTGCGGGCACTGGCGCGGATCGGGGCGGCGTTCATCGTGGCGCCCAGGCCAATGGCGGCGGCGTACATCTTTTCGCGGATCGGCAGGTAGACCGCCGCCGCGATGGGTTGGCCGCGTTCGACGACGGCCAGCGAATGGGCAAAGGCCGATGCCCCTTCGATGAAGGCCTGTGTGCCGTCGATCGGATCGATGATGAACACCCGGTCCCGGTCAAGCCTTGCCGGATCGTCCTCGGTTTCCTCGGACAGCCATCCATAGTCGGGCCGTGCGGCCATCAACCGGTCGCGCAGCATGGCGTCAACGGCCAGATCGGCCTCGGTCACCGGGCCCGCGCCATCGGCCTTGTCCCAGGTTTCGGGGTCTTCGCGGAAAAAGCTCCGTGCGATCTTGCCGGCTTCGCGGGCCGCCTCGATCAGCAAGGCCAGATCGGCCTTGGCGTCAGGCCCCGGCAATCGTCAGACCCTCGACCAGCAGCGACGGGACTACGCGGCTCAGATGCCCACGCGCGTCATTGGCGGGCCGGATCGTGCGCAGCATGTCGCGCAGGTTTCCGGCCACCGTGCATTCATTGACGGGATAGGTGATCTCGCCGTTCTCGACCCAGAACCCGGACGCCCCGCGCGAGTAATCGCCGGTGGTCGCGTTGATCGAGGATCCGATCATCGACGTGATCAACAGGCCGGTTCCCATCTCGGCCAGCAACCCCGCAAGGTCGGTATCGCCCGGCGTCAGTGTCACGTTGCCGACGCTGGGCGAGGGCGGCGCGGTGGTGCCGCGCGCGGCGCTGGCGGTGGACGACAGGCCCAGTTTGCGTGCAGTGGCCAGGTCCAGCGTCCAGGCTTGCAGAACGCCGTTCGACACGATCTCGCGCCGGGTCGTCGGCAGGCCTTCGGCATCGAAGGGCCGCGAGGCCGAGGTGCGGGGGCGGTGCGGATCCTCGATCAGTGACAGGCCTTCGGGCAGAACAGCCTCGCCCATCAGATCGCGTGCCCAGGACGCGCCGCGCACGATCGCACTGCCGTTGGTGGCGGCCAGAAGATGGCCGATCAGGCCCGAAGAAATGCGTTCGTCGTAGATGACCGGATAGGCCCCGGTCGGGGGTTTGCGGGCACCGGCCCGCGCGATGGTGCGTTCGGCCGCGATACGCCCGATATCTTCGGGTGACATCAGGTCGGCGGCATGGTTGCGCCCGTCGCCGAAATAGTCGCGCTCCATCTTCAGGCCTTCGCCGGTGATCGCCACGCAGCTGATCCCGTGGTCGGTGCGCTCATACCCGCCGGAAAACCCGTTGGTCGCGGCCAGATGCACCTGGCGGCGCGAAAACCCCGCGCTTGCCGATTGCACCTGGCTGATGCCGGCGATGGCCAGCGCCGCGGCCTCGGCCCGTTTGGCGGCCTCTTCCAGCATGGCGGGGTCGGGGTCGGCGTTGGGGTCGGCCATATCCAGCCCGCCGCCGTCACGCACAAGGCTCAGATCCTCGGGATCGGCAAGGCCCACGGTCGGGTCATCGGGCGCAAGCCGCGCCATGGTCACCGCCCGTTCGGCCATTTCGGCCAGTGTCTCCGGCCGGGTGTCCGAGGACGACACGCAGGCCTGTTTCCGGCCGACGATCACCCGCAGGCCGATTTCGATGCCCTCGGACCGTTCCGCCTGTTCGAGCGCCCCGTTCAGAACCCCAATGCTCAGCGAGGTGCCATCGATCGCGATGGCGTCCGCCTGATCGGCACCCGCGCGCCGCGCGGCATCCAGTATGGCTTGGGTCAATGGGGCAAGCGGTTGGGTCATGGTGTGATGTGTCCTGTCTCGGGCCTGTCCCGGAGGTAGTGCCGCAAGGGTCAGGCCGCAAGGCAAAGAAATCCCCGCCCAGGCACGCGGCCCGGACGGGGAGACCGGAACGGATCGGTTTTAACGCAATGGCACGCCGTTTGCGCTGATGCCGCCGCCTTCGGAAAACTGGATCGTCGATTCCAGTGTGTCGGGTGTGGCGCCGGGCCGGGCGAAGGCCCCCAGCATGCCCCGCGCCATGGCCAGTTGTTCGATCGGCACCAGCCCGCTTTGCTGCAAACGGTCCAGCAGGGCATTGCCGCCCGCCAGGCGCAGGTCGACCGCGCCGACCGGCATCGGGACGGCCTGACCGGGCGCAAAGGTCATGTCGCCGGTTCCCGACAACTCGGCGCCGCCGACGGAAATCCGAAGCTCGTTCAGGCTCAGCTCACGCAGCTCCCCCGGGGGGGCGGCCATGTTTTCGGGATCCATGGCCAGGATGTTGGCGGTCACCTGAACGGCCCCCGTAAGATCCGCGATCACCGTGATCGGATCGCGCGGAAAGGCCTGCATGGGATCCATCATGTTCCACAATTGCGCGCTGAAGGTCACATCCTGGTAGGCCAGCCGCGCCGACACGTCCTGCGGCGCGTCGCCGGGTGCCAGCGGGATACGGAACGACGCCTCGGCGCTGCCCACCTGCGCCTCGATCGGGAACGGCAGATCCGGCACGATCACGCGGGCCTGCGCGCCCGCCGCCGACAACGCGTAATCCAGCTCGGTCTCCGAGAAGGTGGCGCTGATCGCGCCGCCATCATTGCTGTAGAACATGGCGAAGGGATCGCGAGGATGTTCAAGGGTCACCTCGTAGCTGACCCGGTCATAGGTGAACTGACCGTTCAGATCGAAGCCCGCCGGCACAAGGTCGGGGTTTTCCGAGACCATCAGGAAATTCCCCAGCGTGCCCGACCCGCCCCCCTCGACCGCGCCGACCGAAAAGCTGAATTTCAGATGCCCGTCCTCGTTCGGTGGCGGGGTCACATCCAGAATGCCGCGCGCCCCGGAAAACGACGAGGTGCTGGTATAGGACATGTTGTCCGGGTCACTGCCGTTCAGCAGGTAATTGGCCACCAGGTCGCTCAAGGTGATTTCCATGTCGATGATGGGCGGTGGCCCGCTTCCGCCGGTCAGCGGCCCGTCGACAACGGTGATCGAGCTGGCCGAATAGTCGTAGCTGCGCGCACCGGCTACGCCGCCAACGGTTATCAACAGGTTCTCACTGAGCAGGTCGACCCCGACATTGGCGGGCGGCGCGCCCCGGGTTTCGACGAAGCTGACGGTGAGCGCATAGGTATCGGACATCGTGATGCTGACGGTGCCGTCCGCGTTGTCCGTCATGACGATTTCATCGATGCGACCGACGGTCGAAACCTCGCCGTCGGAAAATGTGGTGGTAAAGCCCGACAGCGTCAGACCTCCATCGCGTTCGACCACTTCAGTTGCCGACAGGACCTGACCCATCGTGGCGCTTTGGGTTTGCCATTCGGCCCACAATTCGACCGCCGTGACATCGGCAAACGCGGGGGCCGCGACGCTCAACGCAATCGCGGACAGGCTGACAGACAGGAGCTTCGTTCTGGACATGGATTCGATCCGTTCCTTGTGAGATTGCGGTGATGTTCGCGGTCAAGCCCCCCTTGCGTCAAGGCTGGATACCCTGACCTTGAGGCATGTTGCAGGGCTGGCCCCCGGCGCCCGTGGACTGTACCACGGTCTGAACATCGGATTCCTCTGGCTGGGAGATCAGGCATGCCTGCTGATTTGAATGGAAAAACCGTGGCCATCACGGGGGCGAGCCGGGGCATCGGCGCCGCCGCCGCGCGGGCCTTTGCCGATGTGGGCGCTAATGTGATCTTGCTGGCCCGTGACCGCGAGGCGATCGCGTCGCTGGCGGGCGAGATCGGACCCGCCGCGCTGGCCGTGCCCTGCGACGTCACCCGCTACTGGGAGGTCGAGGCCGCCTTTGCGGCTGCGGCCGATGCCTTTGGCGGGCTCGATATCCTGATCAACAATGCCGGCGTGATCGAACCGATCAGCCATATCGCCACCACCGACCCCGATGCGTGGGGCCAGCTGATCGATATCAACCTCAAGGGTGTCTTCAACGGCTCGCGCGCGGCGATCCCGCATATGCTGGCCGCCGGTCAGGGCACGATCATCAACATCAGTTCGGGGGCCGCCGTGAACGCGCTGGAGGCATGGAGCGCCTATTGCGCCTCAAAGGCCGGGGTCAAGATGTTCACCGCCTGCCTGCACAAGGAACTGGCCGCTCAGGGTATCCGCGCGCTGGGCCTGTCACCGGGGACCGTGGCGACGCAGATGCAGCACGTGATCAAGGCGTCGGGCGTGAACCCGGTCAGCCAGCTGGATTGGTCGGACCATATCCCCGCCGATTGGCCCGCGCGCGCGCTGATCTGGATGTGCGGGGCCGAGGCCGATGCCTACCTGGGCGACGACATCTCGCTGCGCCTGCCCGAGATCCGCAGCGCCGTGGGCCTGACCGCATGATCGGGGTCGCGCGCGAGGGCGGGCTGTGGACGGTCACGCTGAACCGTCCGGAAAAGGCCAATTCCCTGACCGCCGACATGCTGTCGCGCCTTGTCGATATCATGGCCGAGGCCTCTGCCGCGCCCGACCTGCGCGCGCTGATCCTGACCGGGGCAGGCGACAAGGTGTTTTCGGCAGGCGCCGATCTGGACGAAGCGCGCGCAGGTCTTGCCACATCCCCCTTGTGGGAACAGGTGTCGGGTGGGCTTGCGGGCCTGCCGTGTCTTACCATCGCGGCCCTGAACGGCACGCTGGCAGGCGGCGCCTTCGGCATGGCGCTGGCCTGCGATCTGCGGATCGCGGTGCCAACGGCCCGGTTCTTCTACCCGGTCGCCAAGCTGGGATTTCTGCCACAACCCTCCGATCCGGGGCGTCTCGTGGCGCTGATGGGTCCCGCCCGGGCCAAGCTGATCTTGCTGGCAGGGCAGAAACTGACTGCCGATGAGGCGCTGAGCTTTGGCCTGATCGAGCGGATTGCCGCGCCCCGGGACCTGTTGGATCATGCGCGCGACCTGGCCACCGATGCCCTGGCAGGCAAGCCCGAGGTTTTGACGCGGATCAAGGCGATGTCTCAGCCCTGACGCCGTGTTTTCCAGCCGCGTCGCGCGCCGGGGGTCCTGGAATGAAAATCGGGCGGACGTTTCGCGACCCATCGGATAAATTTCTGCAGGCGCGGATGGGTGCGCAGCGCCTCGATCGTGTTGAAATTGCGGGCCAGTTCGGCCTCGGACAAGGTGGCGTGGATCTCGTTATGGCAAATCTGGTGCAACAACACGGTCGGCCCGCCCTTGCCGCCGCGCAGCTTGGGCGTCAGGTGGTGCAGGCTTTGCGCGGCCGTCGGCGGGATCGGGCGCTCGCACAGGGGGCAGGTTGGAAGGATATCCATGATCTGGTGATGTGGCGTCGCGCGCGCCGGAGGCAAGCCCATGGGCACTGATCCCATCGACGCCTTGGTGATAGGATCCGGACCCGCGGGCCTGATGGCGGCAGAGGTCCTGTCGCGCGGCGGCCGCCGCGTGGTGATGGCCGAGGCCAAACCGTCCGCCGGGCGCAAGTTCCTGATGGCGGGCAAATCCGGTCTGAACCTGACCAGGGACGAGCCCGAGGCCCGGTTCGCGGCCGCCTATGGCACGTCAGGGCAATGGCTGCGCCCGATGCTGGATGACATGATGCCCGAGGATGTGAAGGCCTTTTCCACGACCCTGGGCCAGCCCGTTTTCACCGGCAGTTCAGGGCGCGTGTTTCCCAGGTCGATGAAGGCCAGCCCCTTGTTGCGTGCCTGGCTCAGGCGGATCGATGCGGACTTGCGTCTTGGCTGGCGCTGGACCGGATGGGACGGGGCGGATTGGGTCTTTGATACATCTGAAGGCCGCAGGGCCGTGGCGCCGCGCGTCGTGGTGCTGGCCCTTGGCGGGGCCAGTTGGTCTCGGCTTGGGTCCGATGGGTCATGGGCCGGCCTTTTGGCCGCGAAGGGGGTCAAGATCGCCGCCTTTCAACCCTCGAACATGGGGTTCGAGGTTGCGTGGTCGCCGCATATGGCCCCGCATCTGGGGGCGCCGGTCAAGACCGTGGCGCTGCGTCGTGCCGACGGCCGGTGGGTGCGCGGTGAATTCATCATTTCAAGGCACGGGGTCGAAGGCGGCGGCATCTACGCCGTGTCTGCCGATGTCCGCGACGGCGCACCGCTGGTGGTCGACTTGTTGCCGGACCTGCCGCTGGAAGAGGTCGCGCGCCGCGTGTCGGACCGGTCCCGAAAACGCACGGTTGCGCAACACCTGGCCCGCGCGCTGAAACTGGATCCGGTCAAGCGGGCGCTGCTGCAGGAAATGGGGCGCCCGCTGCCCGAAGGCGCGGCACTTGCCGGATTGCTGAAGGCG
>Ga0102941_1000153_pt1 | contig 29590 bp, 26 predicted proteins | sample SalPonR2_C_D2_MG_FD_79281 | JGI IMG/M metagenome (GOLD analysis project Ga0102941, IMG submission 79281) | Salt pond soil microbial communities from South San Francisco under conditions of wetland restoration - Salt Pond MetaG R2_C_D2_MG | ecosystem: Environmental > Aquatic > Marine > Intertidal... | reverse complement strand
TTTTATCTGCCTCTGTCAAGGGCTCTTTTGAAAAATTTATCTTTTTTTGTCGCCCTTCTTTTTCAGCGACATTTCATACTGTATCATTTGTCTGACCTTTTGTCAAGAGTTTAAAGAAAAAAAATAAAAGCGGAAATAAATCCGCTCTTATCTTAACTGAATAATCCATTTAACCAATTACCAAAAGATCTCCACATTCTAACTAATATATTTGCTTTTTTGATTTTTTCTTCAGCTATAATATTGACTGTTCCAGCTTTCTCCTCATTTTTTAAAATAGTTATTTGGCCTAATACATCACCTTTAGTGATCGGGGCTTTAATCTCTTTATTTAAATTAACTTTAGTTTCTATATTATCACTCTGTCCAACCCTTACTAATGTTTTATATTCATTTTCTGTTGTACCTGTCGTTACTGTTTTTTTACCATTAGACACAACAATATTATTTATTTTTTTATCTTTTTCAACTACTGTTGTTTTTCTAAAAGTATTAAAACCATAATCCATTAACTCAGTAGTGGCCTCTTCTCTTTCTTTTAAAGTGTCACCATTAAGAACTACAGAAATTAACCTCATATTATTATTTTCTGCTGTACCAGCAAGACAAAATCCTGCTTCCTGAGTATGGCCGGTTTTTAAACCATCAAGACCATCATATTTTTTTATTAATTCATTTGTATTAACCACCATAGCTTTTCTTTCTGGAAGTTCTATATAATCTAACCAGGTAGAAGTCCATTCTAAAACTTTTTCATGTTTTATTAATTCTCTAGCCATTATTGATATATCTCGAGCTGTACTATAATGATTTTCTGCAGGTAACCCAGTAGAATTAACAAAATTTGTATTTTTCATTCCTAATTCATTAGCTCTTTCGTTCATCATGGCAATAAAATTATTATAACTTCCACCTACTGCTTCAGCAACAGCTACACTGGCATCATTAGCCGAAGCCATTGATACTGCTTCCAGTAATTTCTCAAGCTTTAATTCAACTCCAGCAGGTAAAAATATTTGAGAACCGCCCATGGATTCAGCTTTTCTACTCACCTCAATCTTATCATCAAGATTTAACTTCCCTTCTTCTATAGCTTCCATTGACAGTAAAAGAGTCATTATTTTTGTAATACTCGCTGGCGGAACTTTTTTATCTGCATTTTTTTCAAAAATTACCTCTCCAGTTTCTGCTTCCAAAAGAATAGCCGAATCTACACTTACATCAAAATCATTGGCTTTCACAATATTATAATTTGTTAAGGTTATTAATGAAATTACTATCACTATTAAACTAATTATTCTTTTCAAGTTTATTCCTCCTTGAATTCTAATTTTGCTTTCTTCCAGTATTTTTCCATTTCTTCTAAAGATAACTCAGAAAAAATTATGTTATTTTTTTCGGCCTCTTTTTCCATGAATTTAAATCTTTTTTTAAATTTTATAATTGTTGAAAAAACTGCAAGTTCTGGGTTGATATTATAAAATCTGCTCAAATTAACTGCACTAAAAATTATGTCTCCTATTTCATTTTTTATTTCTTCTTTTTCATTATTTTTAATTGCTTCTTTAATTTCAGCTAATTCTTCCTCTAATTTTTCAATAATACTGATAGATTCATCCCAATCAAAACCAACTTCCTTAGCATTTTCCTGAATTTCATAAGCTTGATTTAAAGAAGGTTGACCTTTGTCATAATCATCTATTCCTTTTATAGTGTTTCCTTTTTCGTCCTCTTTTATTTTATCCCAAGTTTCTTTTACTTCTTCTGCACTTTTCAATTTTAAATCTTCAAAAACATGAGGATGTCTTTTTATTAATTTTTTATTTATATTCTTAATCACTTCTATTAAATCAAAATCTTTATTTTCTTTTGCAATTTGGGATTCAAATATCACCTGAAGAAGTAAATCTCCTAATTCTTCTTTTAAATGTCCTATATCTTCATTTTCCAGAGCTTCAACTACTTCATAAGCTTCTTCTAAAATATAACCTTTTAATGAATAATAATTTTGTTTCCTATCCCAGGGACACCCATTTTCTCCTCTTAATCTCTCCATAATCTTTACAAGTCTTGTTATTTCTTCACTCAATAGATTATAATCCATTATTATTTATCACCTACTAAACCTAATTTAAGCAAAAAGTCTCCAATTTTTTTACCAATAAACGGAACCAGGATAATATCATTATAGCTAATTTCTTTTAATAACAATAATAAAAAGAAATAGATTATAGCTGCCAAAAAAACTGTAGAAAATGTACCTACTGCATATTCAAAACTTTGGGGTACAAAAGAAATGAATCTTAAAACTCTTGAAAATCCAAATTTAACAAAAAGAGCCATTCCTAATACTGCTAAAAAAGGTTTATAAATTAGAGTCTTAAATTTAAAATTGAAATCTGTATATTTTTTTACCGAAAATAAATTTAAAATTGCTGCAACTACAAATCCAGCTGCTGTACCAAAAGCTGCTCCTCTAATTCCTAAAGCCGAATTAGCTGTTAAAGTATAGTTTAAGATAGCATTTACAATTCCACCTATAAAAAGATTACGAGCAGGAATCCCAGTTTTTCCTATCCCCTGTAAAATAGCCGATAAAGTCTGTTGCAAAGTTATAAAAATAACACTCCAGGCTACTATTCTCAAAGGAACTGCAGCAGCAGGTGCATCAAAAAAAACATCAGTTAAAGGAGTAGCTAACAAAAACAATCCTACTGCAGAAGGCAAACCTACAAGAATTGTTAATCTCAGAGCAGTCTGTGTTTTCCTGCTTATGAGGTCATCTCTTTTTCTGGCATAAGCATCTGAGATAGCCGGAACCAGACTTGCAGCAAGAGAAATAGTAATTATAGTTGGAAAGTTCACTAAAACAATTGCCATCCCTGAAAGATGTCCAAATAATTCTGTAGAAACACTTTCGCTAAAACCTGCAACTTGTAGTCTATTAGGTACAATCAGAGCATCAACCAATTTCATTACCGGTAAAACAAGTGCTCCTAAAGTTATGGGTAAAGCTAAATTAACTATTTTTTTGCCTATTTGTACATATTCTATATTCTCAATTTTATCTCTTTCTATTGTATTCCATAGCTTTTGTTCTTTTTTATGGTATATATATAAAAGTACTATAAGTCCAATTATTGATCCGGTCACAGCTCCAAAAGTTGCACCAGCAGCTGTTACTCCAATTGAATAACCATTTCTAACTAAAAATAAAACTAAAAAAATCATAGTTAACATTCTAGTCAACTGCTCAATAACTTGAGAAACTGCTGTAGGTACCATTGTTTGAAAACCCTGAAAAAAACCACGATAATTAGCCATTATAGAAACAAAAAAGATGGCTGGAGCTATAGCTACTATTGGATAATAAGCTTTTTCATTTAACATTCTTGAAATAGGATGAGCTAAAATGACCATTAAAATTGAAAAAAACAATCCAACTACAATACTCATACTTCTTCCAACTCTAAATATTTTAAATGCACTTTTCCTCATTCCTCTAGCAAGTCGATCTGAAATAAGCTTGGCCAGAGAAACTGGAATCCCCGAGCGAGAAACAACTAATAAGGTAGTGTAAATGGGATAAGCCATTTCATATAATCCTATCCCCTCTGCTCCAATAAGTCTGGGTAAAATTATTCTGTAACCAAGACCTATAAATTTTGAAGCTAAACCAGCAGCACTAAGAATAGCTGCTCCTTTTATAAAATTACTACCTTCCTGTTGTACCTCCATACAAGACATCCTTCCTTAAAAACTAAACATTTTATACTAACAGTTCTATTTTATTCATTATATAATAAATCTTTTAGATCTTCCAATATATTTTTTAACAATTTAATTCTATCATCATCCATTTTTAGTTTTATCCCAATTACAGGTTGAGAAGCTGACCTTATCTTCAATCTTTTAGAATATTTTTTTACAATTTCCATAACGGCTTCGCCACTAAGAGTATCCTGGTTTTCAAAATAACAGTTGATTAAAGTATTATCTTTCTTTTCTATCTTTTCTATATTCAACTTTCGAGCAGTAATTTTTATTCTACTGATTTCTATAAGATTCATAACTACTTCAGGTGGTTCACCAAATCTATCTATTAATTCATCAATAATATCTATTATACTTTCTTCACTATCTGCCTTCATAATCTTTTTGTATATATCTATTTTTTGTTTGGAATCAGATATATAATCATCTGGAATATATGCATCTTCATTTAAATTGATTTCAACTTCCTTTTTACTTTCTTCTTTTTCTCCTTTTAATTCTTCAACTGCATTTTCTAATAATTTACAATAAAGTGAAAACCCAATAGAAGCAATATGACCGTGCTGTTCAGCTCCTAATAAATTACCGGCACCTCTAATTTCTAAATCTCTCATAGCAATTTTGAAACCTGAACCTAGATTTGTAAATTCTTGAATTGCTCTTAGTCTTTTTTCTGCAACTTCAGATAAAACTTTATCCTTTTCATATAACAAATAAGCATAAGCAATTCTATTTGATCTACCAACTCTTCCTCTTAACTGGTAAAGTTGAGCTAAACCCATATTTTCTGCTCTATTAATAATTATAGTATTTACATTAGGAATATCAAGACCGGTTTCAATAATAGTCGTACATACTAATACATCAAATTTCTGATTGTAAAAATCAACCATTAATTTTTCTAGTTTATTTTCATTCATCTGTCCATGTGCAACAGCTACTCGAGCATCAGGTAGTAATTTTCTAATCATATTTGCTTTTTTATTAATATCTGCTACTCGATTATGAACAAAATAAACCTGACCACCTCTACCAATCTCTCTTCTTATTGTTTCTTTAATTAATTGTTTGTTAAACTCGCGTATATAAGTTCTTATTGGATATCTGTTTTCAGGAGGAGTTTCAATAACACTCATATCCCTCACCCCGACCAGAGCCATATGCAGAGTTCTTGGAATAGGAGTAGCAGTTAAAGTTAATACATCAACATTTTTTTTGATATCTTTGATAGTTTCTTTGTGAGATACTCCAAAACGCTGTTCTTCATCTACTACTAATAACCCTAATTCATTAAATTTAACATCTTCAGAAAGAAGTCGATGAGTACCAATTATTATATCTATTTCTCCTCTTCTTACTTTTTTCAAAGTTTTCTTTTGTTCAGCAGCAGTCTTAAATCGACTTACCATATCAATATTTATTGGAAATTCACCTATTCTCTCGCTAAATGTTGTAAAATGTTGTTGAGCCAAAATTGTAGTGGGCACTAAAACCGCAGTCTGTTTGCCATCCATAGCAGCTTTGAAAGCTGCCCTAATGGCAACTTCAGTTTTACCATATCCTACATCACCACAAAGAAGACGATCCATAGGAGTAGTGTTTTCCATATCTTCTTTAACATCTTCTATTGCATCCATTTGATCAGGAGTTTCTTCATAAGAAAAATCATCTTCAAATTCTTTTTGCCAAACAGTATCTTCAGAAAAAGAATAACCCTCAACAGTTTCTCTCTCAGCATATAATTCTAAGAGTCCTATAGCCATTTCTTTCACAGAATTTTTAACCTTCTGTTTTACTTTTTGCCATTCATTGCCCCCTAATTTATAGAGTTTAGGTCTTTTATGATCTGCCCCAATATATTTTTGTACAAGATTTACTTTTTCAGTAGGAACATATAATTTATCTTCATCAGCATATTCAATAACTAAATAATCTTGATGTTGATTTTGGATTTCTAAGGTATTTACTCCAAGATATTTACCAATACCATGATTTTCATGAACTACATAATCTCCTGGAGTTAATTCATTAATTGAAGAAATCTCCACTCCATCTTCTAAATCAGCTAATTTCCTCTTCTTTTTTTGAGGTTTACCCATCACCTCTTTTTCAGTATAAAGAGCAAAATTTGCTTCTTTAATAATAAATCCTTCTGAAAAACTACCTGAAAAAACAGAGATAGCATTATCTCTTATTTCCTGTTCTTCTGAATGAAAAACAGCTAACTCTTTATCTTTTAAAAATTCATATATCTTTTCAGCTTTTTTAGTTGAATTAAGAGTTACAGCTACTTTATAACCTTCTTTTCCTAGTTCTTTTAGTCTTTCTGCAAACATATCCAGTTGACTATGATAGGGTTCTACCCCTCTTGTTTTAAATCTATATTCTTTTATGTTATCTTCAAAAGGATTAGAGCCAAATTCTGGTGAAAAATACAGAGTATTATTTTCAGTAATTTTTTCTCTTATACCTTCACTATTATGAAAGTTTTTAAAATAAGAAGGTAAAATACTACCCTGTTCTAAAAGAGTAGCCTGAGTTTCTTCAATTTCTCTACATTGATTTTTCAATCTTTCCCAGACACGTTCTGGATTATCTATAAATATTCCATGTTCTTTTGGCAAATAATCCAAAAAAGAATCCAGTTTATTATAAAAATAAGGCAAAAATTGCTCATAACCAGGAAAATAATTAAGTTCTTCTAATTTTTCTAAAACTTCTTCCCCTTTTTCTTTTAAATGATTTGCTTCTTCTTTTTTATCCATATTATTTAAATTTTTTACTGTTTCATTTATATCTTTCTTTATAATAGGTATTTTAGCTTTTATTGAATCAGGTAAAATAAAATTTTCTCTAGCTGGGGGTATTATAATCTTATTATATTCTTTTATAGACCTTTGTGATTCAAGGCTAAACTCTCTTATAGAGTCAATTTCCTCCCCAAAAAATTCTATACGGTATGGCTTATTATTTGTTAAAGAAAAAATATCAATTATTCCACCTCTAACACTAAATTGACGTGGATCTTCAATCATATCAACTCTTTCATAACCTAAAATAGAAAGTCGTTCAATAAAATTTTCTCTATCAATTTCTTTTCCAACTTCTAGATTAACAGAATATTTTTTAAAAATTTCATACGGTATCAATTTACGTATAATTGCCCCTACCGGAAGAATAAATACATTACTTTCATTATCGAAAACTATTTTTTTCAGAACCTGTAATCTCTCAATTGTCACAGAATAATCTGTCATAATTTGTTCATGTGGCAAAACCTCTATTTGAGGGAATACAGTCAATTTTTCTTCTGGCAGTAACCTAATTAAATCTTCATATATATCATTTGCTCTTCCAGTATCATTTGTGATAATAATAATATCTTTTTTTGTTTCTGAAAATATATTTCCTACTAAAAAAGGAAATCTTGAATTATTCATTCCATAAATTGTTGCATCCTTACCAGAAGAATAATCTTTTATTAAATTTTTAGTTTTATCTAATGACAATAATATATTATTAAAATTCATTATAAAAATCTCCCTACCTAAAAATAAATTAAATGACAAAATAGCCCCTACATAAAAAGCACGGGCCTAAACTTAATTATGATTATTCATAGCTTTTTCCACTGAATCATTTTTTATAACTTTTACAGCTTCTACAATCTCAACTAAAGTTTCCTGTATAACCATTTCTTCTTCATCATTAAAATAATCAAGAACATACTTTGCAATATCAAATCCAGTTGGAGGTCTTCCTATGCCAATCCTTATTCTTATAAAATCTTTGCTTTTAAGATTATTAATTATAGATTTTAGTCCATTATGTCCTCCACTGCTCCCTTTTCTTTTAATCCTAATCTCACCTATATCCAGATCAAGATCATCATAGATTATTATAATGTCCTCTAATTTTAGATCATATTCATTTAAAAGAGATTTTACAGCTTTACCACTCTTATTCATATAGGTTAATGGTTGAGCTAAAATTATTTTTTCATTATTATAAAAACCTTCACCTACTAATGAATGGCATTTTAACTGATCAGCTTTAATAGAAAATTCTTTAGCCAATTTTGAAATGGCTCTAAAACCTATATTATGTCTTGTTTTGGCATATTTTTCCCCTGGATTTCCCAAACCTATAATAAGTTTCATCTGAATTCCTCCTGGGGATAATATTTAAAGCGTAATCCACTAATTGGATTACGCTTTAGTATATTATTACTCTTCTGGTTCGTATTCTTCTTCGCCTTCTTCGAGTTCTTCTTCCTCTTCTTCAGCTTCACCAATAACTTCTGGTTCAATGAATTCTTCTTCAAGTTCTTCTTCAACTTCTTCAGTAATTTCTTCACTAGGTGGAACAACAGTAACAATAACATTACCTGCAGGACTTAAAATATCAATACTATCCGCTACTTCTAAGTCTCCTACCTGTAAAGAATCACCCATTGTTAATTCATCAATATTAACTACTACTTCATCAGGAATATCTCCTGGGAAAGACTCTATTTCTACCTGACGCATTAATTTCTGTAAAACTCCACCTTCTTGAACTCCTGGAGCACTACCTTCAATTTTAATTGGAACAGTAACTGCAATTTTTTCATCCATGGAAATAAGTTGGAAATCTACATGTAAAAGATCATCTTTTATAACATCTTTTTGATAATCTTTAATTATTGCTAATTCATCTTCCTTTTGATCACCATCAATAATAGTAACATCAAAAATAGCATTACCCAATAAACGCTTATTAACATCAAGGGGATCAATCACAAGTGGTTTAGGGTCTTTATTCTTTCCGTATATAACCCCTGGAACCTTGCCCTCTCTTCTGAGTTTGCGGGCTGTTCCCTTACCAGTTTCCTCCCTTGCTTCAACAGTTATTTCATACCTTTCCATCATTATCCTCTCCTTATATCTTAATTTTAAATTTTTAATTTCAAACGGCTGACACCTAATTTTTATTATAACATCATTAGTTAACAGAATGCAACTCCATTCTCATTAACTTTTTTAGTCAAATAAAACACTTACAGATAAATCTTTATAAATTCTATCAATAGCTTCTCCTAACAAAGAAGCAACAGATAATGTTTTTAAATTATCTAATTCTTTTTCTCCTTTAGTCTTTATTGTATTAGTAACTACAATTTCTTTGAAGGGAGCATTTTTTAATCTTTCTACAGCAGGTCCAGAAAAAAGAGCATGAGTAGCTGAAGCATAAACATTTGCTGCTCCTTTTTTCTTTAACACTCTAGCTGCTTCAGACATTGTACCGGCTGTATCTATTATATCATCAAATAATATAACATTCCTTCCTTCTACATCACCAATAATATTCATTACTTCTGCAACATTAGGTTTGGGTCTCCTTTTATCAATTATTGCCATTGGTATATCAAGAGCCTGAGCAATACTTCTAACCCTTTTTACTGCTCCTACATCAGGTGATACTGCTGTCATATTTTCTATTTCTTTTTTTCTGAAATAATCAATCATTAATGGTGCAGCATAAAGGTGATCTACTGGAATATCAAAAAATCCCTGAATTTGAGGAGCGTGTAAATCAATTGAGACAACACGATCTGCTCCTGAAGTTGCAAGTAAATTGGCGACAAGTTTAGCTGTAATTGGTGCCCTTGGTTCAGCTTTTCTATCCTGACGAGCATAACCATAATAAGGTACCACAGCTGAAATTCTGCGAGCTGAAGCTCTTCTTAAAGCATCAATCATAACCAATAATTCCATAATATTTTCATTAACTGGAGGCATTGTGGGCTGGATTACAAACACATCTGCTCCTCTTACTGTTTCATCAATTCTAACACTTATTTCTCCATCTTCAAATCGACCTATTTTTGCACTTACTAATTCAGTACCTAAATAGTCACAAATATCTTTTGCCAGTTGAGGGTGAGAATTACCTGTAAAGATTTTTAATCTATCAGTATAAGCTGACATTTATATCCTCCTTAATAGTTCAATTATTTATTTTTTTAGAATGAACTCGGGCCGGAACTCCCAAAACTACTGCATCTTCATCTACATCTTTTGTTACTACAGAGCCTGCACCTGTCATTCCTCTATTATTAACTTTTATAGGAGCCACTAAAGTGGAATTGCTGCCTATAAAAACAGAATCTCCAATTTCTGTTTTATGCTTGTTTTTACCATCATAATTTGCAAAAATTGTCCCTGCACCAATATTGGTTTTTTCTCCAATTTTAGCATCACCAACATAGCTTAAATGAGGAATTTTAGTTTTTTCCCCTACCTGTGCTTTCTTCAATTCAACAAAATCACCTACCTTAACCTGATCAGCTATTTTGCAACCTGGGCGTATATAAGCAAATGGACCAACAATACAATGATCACCAATTACACTTTTCCAGATCTGACAATTAGCTTTTAACTCAACATTACTACCTATTTTTGCATCAACAAGCCTATTATTAGGGCCAATAGTAGAATTTTTACCTATAACAGTATTTTCTTCAATATATGTAAAGGGATAAATAATCGTATCTTTTGCTATTTCGACTTCTTTATCAATATAAGTTGTAGCTGGATCAATAATCGTTACTCCATTTTCCATTAATTCTTCATTAATCCTACTTCTTAACACTTTTTCTGCTTCAGCCAGTCCCTTCCTATCATTTACACCTATAATTTCTTCATTATCCTCAATCATTACCGGAATTACTTTATGACCTTTATTTTTTATATAATCTACTGCATCTGTTAAATAATACTCATTTTGAGCATTATCACAATCAATATTTTCAAGTGATTCGACTAATAAATCACTATCAAAACAATATACTCCACTATTAATTTCTTTTATTTCTTTTTCTATATTAGTGGCATCATCCTCTTCAACTATTTTTACTATTTCATTATTTTTATCTTTTACTATTCTTCCATAATCTGTAGGGTCATCTAATTCTGCAGTTAAAACAGATAAAGCTGCTTTATCTGTTTTATGCTTTTTAATCATTTTTTTTAGAGTAGAGCTTTTAAGTAAAGGAATATCACCATATAAAACTATTACCGGTCCTTCATGTTTTTTTATCTCTTTTTTGGCCTGCATAACTGCATGAGCTGTTCCTAGTTGCTTTTCCTGTTTTACAAAATCAAGATTATAATCATTAAGATTATCTTTAACTTTTTCAGATTGATAACCAATAACTGATACTATTTTAGAATTCAAATCCTCAACAGTCTCAATTACATGTTTAACCATTTCTTTGCCAGCAATTTGGTGCAAAACCTTTGTTTTATCAGATTTCATTCTGGTACCTTTTCCAGCAGCAAGAATAATTGTTAAAAGATCTTCCATATTCACCCTCCTTGACATAGATTAAAAAGAAAATGAAAAACTATTTTTCTCTAATAAACTTCTATTTTCTTCTTTTAACAGATTTTCTAATTCCACTTCAAAATTTATTTCGGGTAATTCACCATTCATTAAATAATAACGCAAAAATATGGGATAAAGAGCATCTTTTATCCCATATTCAATAAGCAAACTTAAATCATTATATGCAGTAAAAAGTCCAACACTCTCCTCTGAAAAAACCTTTTTAATAACTTTATCTAAGCTAAAACCACCTATTATATTAGCTAAATTACTCTTATCCATTAAATCCATAGTATCATCATAAAAATATAATTCAGGCAGGGTAAATCCATAAGCTTTTTCCATTATTGAAATATCAGAATTGAAATTATGACCTACAAAAATATCAGGATTATATTCACTAATAACAGATCTTAGTTTATCAATTCCATCTTTAATACTAACAGATGGAGCTAGATCTGAATTTGTAAAAATAAATCCAGAGGTTATAGGTTTTAAATTTTCTACAATCACATATTGTATACAATCAAGATCACTTTTCAAATATTCAGTATCTATTCCCATAATTCTAGTAGCATCAGGATTTTTACTCCAATATGATTCTGTTTTAAAAGTAACCATTTTGTCATAAGTAGAATCAAGACTATTAAGCCTTATCATAGTTTTAGATTTTAAATTTTTAATTCCTATAAGAGATGCTATTTCTTCTTGAGAGGCTTTTTTGAATTTTTTTTCAGTTGGATATTCTTTTAAAACCTTTTTCAGTCTTTTACCTCTACCTAATACTAAAGCTAATTTGAATTTATAAATATCTTCTGCCATTACATATGGTCCCATTATATAAAAGCCCCTTAATTTGAAATTATTATGTATATAATAAATTATAATTAATTTTACACTATTTGAAAACAACTTTAATCGTATGAAGTATAACAGACAATTCTTAATTTGTCAAGACTATTGAAATAGAAAACAGCGGTAAATTACCGCTGTTTTAAATGTTATAGGATTTTTGTTTTAAGCTATTTCTTTTTCATAACAATCAATTACTTCAGTTTTAATTTCTTCTCTTAGTTCTGCAGTTATTGGAAAACAAATATCTTGAAAATCCCCATCACGTAATCTCCGCGAGGGCATGGAAACAAAAGTTCCATTTTTCCCTTCAACCACCTTGATACCCCTAATCACAAAGACTTCATCCAAAGTTAGGTTAACATAAGCTTTTGTCGGCCCATTACGACTGGATAAATACACCCTCACATCAGTAATTTGCATCTTATTCACCTTCCTGATATATTTTCAGAAAGTAAAATATTTTTTTATTTTACAATATTTTACTTTCCGTAAGTATATTATATCCTTAATTGGAATAAATTACAAGTATTATTTTAATTTTTTTCCAGAAATCTCCATAACTCATCTTTTCTTTCTTTTTCTATATTAACTTTTTTACCCTTTTTATATAAAATATAATTTTTATCTGCTGTAAATTTACCAATTATAGAACCTTTAATACCTTTCTCATTAAGTTTACGAAGTATTTCTTCTCCATTTGAAGCTGCTATCAACATACTACCAGAAGATATCAAACCTAAAGGATCTAACTCTAAAAGTTTAGTTATTTCTGCAGTTTCTTTATTAACAATAACCTTATCTTTGTATATTTTATATCCTAGATTCGAAGCTAATGCCATTTCTTTTACTCCCCCGTATAATCCACCTTCTGTTATGTCATGAAGTGCATTAGCCATAAGTTCAGCAGCTATTTCACCCTCTGTTATAACACTAATTTTATTTTTGAATTTTTTTGCGGAATCAAGGATTTCTTTATTAATATTTTTTTTAATCAATTTATTTTCAAAATCATTAGCTAATATGTATGTACCTTCGATACCTGCTCCTTTGGTTAATATAATATCATCACCAGCTTTTGCCTTAGAAGTAGGGATATGTCTCCCTTTTTTAACTTTTCCTATAGCTGTTACCACAATTATAGGTTCAGTAACTAAATCAAGGACCTCAGTATGCCCCCCTAAAACCTCTACATCTATTTCCTGAGCAGATGAATCAATTTCTTTCATTATTTTTATAGTTTTTTCTTCTGTAGTACCAGTTGGAAGTAATAATACTACTTCAACTCCAATAGGAGTAGCTCCTGTACTTGCCAGATCATTACAGGCAACATTTACTGCCAGGTATCCAGCATTTTGGGCTGCTCCTGTAATGGGATCAGAGGAAATTACTAAAGAATTTTCTCCAAAATCAACTACAGCACTATCCTCTCCAATTTGAGCTCCTAATAGAACATCTTTTCTATGATGAGTAATTTGATTTAAAATAGTATTCGAAAGTTTTTTTACTCCAATTTTTCCTGCCTTCATTTCTTAACCTCTCCTTAAATTAGAAAAAATCATGAATTTCTTAGATAAGCATTAATTTTGTGTGCAATAGGTAAAGCAACTACCCCGCCAATAAGCATTTGAGCATAATCAATACCTATCTCAGGTAATACAGCTGCCCAACTTATTAAAAATCCTTTTGTAATTGCATAACCTATTACCATGATATTTCCACCAGCGATTATGGCTAAAATATTACGAATCCAACTTCCTTCTTTACTTATCTTACCGACTACATAGCCTTCAAGACCTTTAATTACAAAAGTAAAAGGAGCCCATATCGAATATCCAAGCATAACATCTACTAAAGATGAACCTAATGCTCCTGCAATCCCTCCTGCTTTTGCACCAAAAACTAAAGCAATAATGTAAATTGAAACTTCACCTAAATTAAAATAGGAAGAGCTGGGTCCTGGTATATGAAAATAAGTACCTACAGCTGTAAAAGCAATAAAAAGAGCCAGGTAAGCAATAATCCGAGCACCTGCCTCTTTTAAATTGAAATCTTCAAAAATTTTTTTAATGTTTTTTCGTGACATATTAGACCTCTCCTTATGACTTTTTAATCAAATAATACACTATCCTAAATTGTATTGCTTTTTGTTTATTGTATTGCTTTTTGCTAAAATTGTATTACTTGTTAGTTATATAATATCGTATTGTATCATAAAAAGTCAAGAGGATAAATTAATAATTATTTAAATAACGATCTAATTCCCATTGATGGACTCTTGTTCTATATTCTTCCCATTCAATTTTTTTAGCTTCTACAAAATGTTGAAATGCATGTTCTCCTAAAACTCCTCTAATAACCTCATCTTTTTTAAGTTCATCTATTGCTTCCATAATATTTCTAGGCAGAGTGTCTATTCCTTTTTTCGAAAGCTTTTTTGAACTCATTTCAAAAATATTTTCAGTTTCCTGCTCTTCAGGTTTTATTTTATTTTTGATTCCATCTAGACCAGCTTTAAACATTACAGCCATAGCCAAATATGGATTAGAAGAAGGATCTGGACTACGAACTTCAAGCCTGGTACCAATTCCACGAGATGATGGAACTCTTACTAACGCACTCCTGTTTTGAGTAGACCAGGAAATATAAACAGGTGCTTCATAACCTGGAACCATTCTTTTATAAGAATTTATAGTCGGATTAGTAATTGCAGTAAAAGCTGGAGCATGTTTTAAGATACCACCTATATAATAATAAGCTTCTTCACTTAAACCTAATTCATCATCTTCATCAGCGAAAATGTTTTTGCCATTTTTAAATAAAGACTGGTGAACATGCATACCTGAACCTGCTTCTCCAAAGATAGGTTTTGGCATAAAAGTAGCATGTAAGTTATGCTGAAGAGCAATCATTTTTGTAACAAATTTAAAAGTTGTTATATTATCTGCTGTTCTCAAAACCGGAGTATAACGGAAATCTATTTCATGTTGACCAGGGGCTACCTCATGATGAGCAGCTTCAACTTCAAAACCCATTTTTTCAAGTGCAAGAGAAATATCTCTCCTTGCATTGCCACCTAAATCAACTGGAGAAAGATCAAAATATCCTCCCTGGTCATGAGTTATTGTAGTTGGTTCACCTTCATCATCTCTTTCAAATAAAAAAAACTCTGGCTCCGGGCCAGCCTGCATTTCTAAATCAAGTTCTTTAGCCTCAGCTATTACATTTTTCAAAATATTTCTTGGACATCCTTCAAATGGTTCACCTTCTGGAGTATAAATATCACACATGAATCTTGCCACTGCACCCTGATCAGTCTCCCAGGGAAAAAGAGCAAAAGTATCATAATCAGGTTTTAGATACATATCTGATTCATGAACTCTTGTGAATCCTTCAATAGAAGAACCATCAAACATTATTTCCCCATCTAAAGCTTTAGGTAGTTGTTCAATAGTAATTGCAACATTTTTTATTATTCCCGTAATATCAACAAACTGCATTCTGATAAACTTCACATTATTTTCCTCAGCAATTCTTAAAATATCTTTTTTACTATATTTACTCAATAATAACCCTCCTTTTGGTATAATTATAATGCTTCATGAATATTATTACACATTATAGCACACTCCAAAATTGCTGTCAAAACAAATTATTTTCTAAATTTTATGTATATTTTATTAAATTAAAGTATTATATCTAGTAGTATGAAAACATCCTACAAAATCCTTTTCTCTAGGCCAATTAGCAACTATTTTTTCACCTTTCTGTTTATTTTTAACTATAGCGAAAACACTTGGTCCACTACCTGACATTAAAATAAGCTCTGGTGAAAATTTAGATAAAATTTCTTTTATAGTTATTATATCACTAACCTTTTTTTCTGTTACTTTTTCAAGAACATTTCCAAAAGGGGCTGACCAGTCAATTTTTTTGTTTTCTCTAAATTCATTTAATAATTTTTGGGTAGGAATTTCTATATCTGGATTCATCATGTCATATAAATTATAGACAGCAGGAGTGCTTATTTCTCCAGGAGGTTTAACTAATACAAGCCAGGTTTTAGAAATATCAGGCAATTGTTTTAATTTATCTCCTCTATCATAAGCAAAAGCAGTTCCACCATAAATACAAAAAGGAACATCTGCTCCAATTTTACTTCCCAAATTATATAATTCTTTTTTTTCTAAATTCAAATTATATAAGTATGAAATAGCTTTTAAAACAGCAGCAGCATCAGTGCTTCCCCCGGCTAATCCGGCAGCAACAGGAATATTCTTTTTTATATTTATTTTTACTCCTTTAGCTATATTATATTTATTTAATATTAAATCTGCAGCTTTATATGCCAAATTTTTTTCATCTAAAGGTATTTTATTGTTATTACTAGATAATTTTATACCTTTTTCTATTTTTTCAATTGTAAGTAAATCATGAAGTGAAATTGATTGCATTACCATTTCTAACTCATGATAACCATCATTTAATATTGAATTGATATTTAAAAATAAATTTATCTTAGCTGGAGCTGCTAACTTTATTTTATTCATTTCCTTACCTCCATTACCTTATAGGTTATTAATCAAATAATCCCTGTAGTTAAAATTTAACCACAGGGATTAGCTATTATTATTAGTTAACTCTTATATTAAATCCATTTCTTTTCCTACTTTTTCAAATTTAGAGAGGGCAAATTCTAAATCATCTTCACTATGAGTAGCAGAAATCATAACCCTGATTCTAGCTTTACCTTTAGGTACAGTAGGATAACCAATAGATTGAGCAAATACACCTTCAGAAAATAATTTTGAACTCATTTCAGAGGCATCTTTTGCTTCACCAATCATTACTGGAGTAATAGGAGTTTCACTATGACCTACATCAAACCCAGCTTCTTTCATTTTTTCTTTAAAAATATCACCATTATCCCATAATTTGCGGACAAGAGTATCATCTTTTTCTAATATTTCTATAGACTTAATAGTTGCTGCTACATCTGGAGGAGTTACAGCAGAACTAAATAGGAAAGGTCTTCCCTGTTGTTTTAAATATTCAATTAATGTTTTACTACCTGCTGCACAACCACCAACAGTACCTATTGCTTTTGAAAAAGTACCTATTTCTACATCTACTTCACCATGTAGATCAAAATGATCTACAATCCCACGACCATGAGTACCTAATACACCTTCACCATGGGCATCATCAACCATAACTAAAGCATTATATTTTTTAGCTAATTCTACAATTTCAGGTAAAGGAGCAATATCACCATCCATACTAAATACCCCATCTGTTACAATTAATTTTCTTCCCTGTAAATCAGATTTAAGTACACTTTCAAGTGATTCCATATCAGCATGATCATATACTTTAACATCAGCACCAGTGAGTCTAATACCATCAATTATACTAGCATGGTTTAATTCATCACTAATAACCGTGTCACCTTTGCCCACAATAGCAGGAATGACTGCTAGATTAGCAGTAAATCCAGATTGAAAGGTGACTGCAGCTTCAACTTTTTTAAAATCAGCTAATTTTTTTTCAAGCTCATTATGCAAAGTCATTGTCCCGGCAATACTTCTAACTGCTCCAGGACCAATACCATATTTATCAAGTGCTTTTTTAGCAGCTTCTACAGTCTCTTCATGATTTGCAAGACCTAAGTAATTATTCGAACTAAAATTTAATACTTCTTTCCCATTAATTTCAACCCAGGCTCCCTGAGGACTTTCTAAAGTTCTTATATTATTATATAATCCCTCATCTTTTAAATTACCTAATTCTTTTTTTAAATCCTTTTCAAATTCTTCATTCATAATTAAAACCTCCCTTAAGGTTTCAAAATAATTTTACCACAATTACCGCTTTCCATAAGTTCCATACCTTTTTCAAATTCTTCTAAAGAAAATGTGTGGGTTATTAATGGATCAAGATCAATTCTTTCTTCTTTTAAAAGACGACTGGCAGTATACCAGGTATTAAACATTTTTCTACCCGTTACTCCAACCAGAGTAATACCTTTAAAAATCACATCATTAGTGAGATCAAGACTTACATTGTCATCAGGTAATCCCAGTAATCCCATTTTTCCACCAGCAGTAATTAAGTCAAGCGCTTCATTTAAAGCATGTTCATTACCAGACATTTCAGCGACAAAATCTACTCCGATACCATCTGTTCTATCATATACTATACTTGCTAAATCCTCTTCTAAAGGATTTACTACTTTATCTGCTCCCATTTCTAAAGCTATTTTTCTTCTATAATCATTAGGTTCACTTACTATTACTTGAGTTGCTCCAAAAGCTCTTGCTACAGAAACAGAAATTAATCCAGCAGGTCCTGCTCCAGTAATTAAAACATTTTTTCCTGCTACATCACCAGCCAAAATAGTGTCTATTGCATTTCCCATTGGTTCCTGTAGAGAAGCATATTCAGCTGGAATAGTAGGATCATTTTTCCAAACATCAACTGCATCAATAACTGCATATTCTGCAAATACTCCATCTTTATGAACACCTAAAATTCTCATATTATTACAAATATGTTGATTACCTGTTTTACATTGATAACAATGACCACAGGGTATATGAGTTTCAGCAGAAATAAAATCTCCTTCTTCAATATTTTCAACTCTATCTCCTACTTCAACAACTTTTCCTGCTACTTCATGTCCCATTATTTGTGGAACTGATATATTCTTTTGGGCCCACTTATTCCATTCATAAATATGAAGATCAGTACCACAAATAGAAGTACTCTCTACCTTAATCAAAACCTGTTCAGGGCCATAATCCGGAATAGAAACCTCCTTGATTTCTGCCCCTTTAGCTTCTTTCGTTTTAACAATAGCTTTCATTTTACCATTCACAATTATTACCCCCTTATCCAAATTAAAACCACAAATCTATTAAAAATATATTGCTACTCTACTACTTAATAGTCTATATTATTTATTCATTAATTAATCAAATTTTCCTGCTTTAAATTAAATAAATATTTTTAAGATTATAGAAAAATAAAAACTTTTAATTAATAATAACTTATGTTATACTTTTTACGATTTATTATATATCATATTTTATAGATTATATTAAAAGGAGGAAAATAGTGAAATTAAAAACAATGACTCGTATAAGTATTATGGCAGCTTTAACTGCAGTAGGAGCTTTTATCATAATTCCCCTCCCTGGAAGTCCTGTACCGGTTACACTTCAACTTTTATTTACTTTTTTAGCCGGAGGATTATTAGGAGCCAAAGGTGGATTTTACAGTCAGGTAATTTATGTACTTTTAGGATCAGCAGGTTTACCTGTATTTGCTGGAGGTACTGGTGGAATTGGTGCTCTTTTTGGTCCAACAGCTGGTTATATATATGGATTTTTAATTGCAGGTTATATAGCTGGATTAGGAAAAAGAAATATCAAAACTAAATTTTTCTATAATTTGGCTGGTTTAGGAGTAGTTTATATTTTAGGAGCAATTGGTTTGATGATATACACCGGTTTAGCTTTACCTAAAGCTTTAATGTCAGGAGTTGTTCCTTTTATTCCAGGAGACATTTTAAAAGTAATTTTAGCAGCCTATTTGACTGCTAAAATCCCAATAGAAAAATTATAATTTTACTTGTCTTTTATTAAAATTCCCAAACCAAGGCCTATAATTAATATAGGCCAAATTCTCCCCCAATAAAAATGAGGTATCCAGATATCAACTAAAAAAATACCACCCATAGCAATAAGAATTACTCCAAGCAATTTGCTGTTTTCTGTACTCTTTCTTTTTTTAGTACTGTCTTTTTTAGTTTTTTTTTCATCTTCTTTGTTACCCTCATTATTTTCGTTCTTTTTTTCTTTTTCTTCTGTCTCAAATTCAGATTCATCTTTATCAAAATTAGATTTATTTGTAGATTCTTCCTCAATATGAGCAGGTTTTTGGGGTATAACAACCCAGGCAATAATATAAGCTAAAAGACCTGCCCCCCGGGCCAACACTATAAAAAGAAAAGCCAATCTTACCAGAGTTGGGTCAATATCAAAATATTCTGCAATTCCAGCACATACTCCCCCAATCATACTTTTTTCTTCAGAGGCTCTATACAATCTCTTGGCCATAATTTCATCCCCTTTTTTACTATAATTATATCTTTATTACTATTTTAATATATTATACTATATTAAACAACTTTATAGCAACAAAAAAGTCCAGAAAAATTTCTGGACTTTTATAAAAGCTATTCTACTATTACTTTAGTTCCTTCTCCAGTAACCTCTCCAATTATAGCAGCTTCTTCTACTCCATTTTTATTTAAATCTCTTAAAAGATCAGAAGCTTTATCAGCAGGCACTGAGATCAAAAGTCCTCCTGAAGTCTGAGGATCAAAGAGCATATCAACCATAACTTCTTCTAAATTATTATTAATTTCTGTATCTCCTATAAAATTATCTTTATTATCATAAGCCCCTCCTGGTACTAATCCCATTTCAGCATAATCACGAACACCATCCATAATCGGGACTTTATCAGTATCAAGAGTTAATTCCGCATTACTCCCCCGGGCCATCTCAACCATATGACCTAAAAGTCCAAAGCCCGTTACATCAGTACAGGAGCGCACATCATTGTTATGCATAGGGTCAACTGCTTTATCATTTAGGGTCAACATATTTTTTACAGCAGGATTTTCTTTGCCACCTTCACATAACCCACCTTTTATAGCAGAAACATATATACCAGTACCTATTGATTTTGTTAAAACTAATTTATCACCTTTTTTAGCTTTAGAGTTAGGCAAAATATTTTCATGTTTAACAAAACCACTGACTGATAGTCCATATTTAGGTTCATCATCTTTTACTGTATGTCCCCCAGCAATGGTGGCCCCAGCTTCTTTAACTTTTGCTGCTCCACCTCTTAAAATTTCGACTAAAACCTCTTCTTCCAAACAGGATGGAAAACAAACAATATTCATTGCTAAAACCGGTTTACCTCCCATAGCATAAATATCACTTATCGCATTTGCAGCAGCTACCTGCCCAAATAGATAAGGATCATCAACTACTGGAGTAAAAAAGTCAACTGACTGGATTATTGCCCGCTCTTCATCTATTTTATAAACAGTAGCATCATCAGCTGTTCCTAATCCTATTAACAAATCTTCATCTTCACTAAAAAAATCAACTTGACGCAGAACCTGCGACAGGGTCTTAGGACCCACTTTGGCAGCTCAACCAGAAGTTTTACTATATTGAGTTAAGCGTAAATCTTCTTTAGTCATTTATCATACCTCCTATCTAAATAGTAATTACATTTGAGCTATTTAAACTTTCTACTATTTCATACATATTACTAATTTCTCCTACATCCAATTTATCTTCCAGACCATAATAATCAAGACAGGTACCACAGGATAAAATTGTAACTCCTTTATCTTCTAATTTTTTCAAACTGTCAATTGCATCTTCATTTTCAGTAGCAATCTTAACTCCTGAATTCATAAAAATTAATTTTTGTGGTAAAGGATCTAATTCTAAAAGAGTGTGGAGAAATCCCTTTATTAAAACATTACCTAATTCATCCTCCCCTTTACCTAATTTATCTGATTTGAAGAAATAAACTTTTCCTTCAGATTTGTTCTCATCTTTTTCACTATTCTTTTCAGTTTTTTTAATATTTACTTCAAAATTACTATCAATCTTTTTTATCTCTGCTTTGGCCCCAAGTTTAGTTGCAAGCTTTTTGACATTATTGGCTGCTGCCTCATTATCAACAATTGTAATAATCTCTTTATTTTCTTTTAATGCATTTTTTGTCAAAACAACTGGCTCAGGACAATCTAAACCTTTAGCATCTATCTTTTTCATATTTTTCACCTCTCTCATACTTATTATTCAAAAATAGTATAACATATCGGCCAAAAATAATAAAGCTACCTTATAGTTATTATAAGATAGCTTTATGCTAGAATAATTCTTTTATTTGAAGTAAACATCATCTGCTTCCGGATCTTCTATAAACTGAGTTTTATATAAGCTTTGATATACTCCACCATCTTTATTAATAAGCTGATCATGCTTTCCTCTCTCTACAATACCATCTTCAGTTAAAACAAGTATTTCATCTGCATCTTTAACAGTTGAAAGACGGTGAGCAATAACTAAGGTTGTTCTTCCTTCAGATAGTTTTTGTAAAGATCTCTGAATTATTTTTTCACTTTTATTATCTAGTGAAGACGTTGCTTCATCTAAAATTAAAATAGGTGGATTTTTAAGAAAAGAACGGGCAATAGATATTCTCTGTTTTTGCCCTCCTGATAACTTAACTCCTCTTTCACCGATATCTGTTTCATAACCATTATTCATATTCATTATAAACTGATGAGCATTTGCCTTTTTAGCTGCTTCAATAACTTCTTTTTCTGTTGCTTTAAAGTTTCCATAAAGTATATTATCCTTGATAGTGCCATTAAATAAAAACACATCCTGTTGTACTATCCCTATATTACTTCTTAAAGAACTTATATTAATATCTTTGATATTAACTTCATCTATTAAAATTTCGCCATCATTTATTTCATAAAAACGGGGAAGTAAATTACAAATAGTAGATTTTCCTGCTCCAGAGGGTCCTACAAAAGCAACTGTTTGCCCTGGTTCAACATCAATATTAACATTATTTAAGACATGTTCATTTTCATCATAACTAAAACTAACATTTTTATATTTTATCCTGCCCCTTACATTTTTAAGTTCAACAGCTTCTTTTTTATCTTTTATTTGAGGCTCTACAGCAAGCAGACTCGTAAATCTGTTAAAACCAGACATACCTCTTTGTAATTGTTCATTGAAATTGACAAGTCTCCTAATAGGCTGCATAAACATATTTACATAAAACAAAAAAGCTACAAGCTGACCTGCACTTAATTCTCCTTTATATATAAAATAACCACCAGCCCCTAAGGTAATTAAACGTATCATATTTATAAATAAATTCATCCCGGAATGAAATTTTGCCATATTCTTCATTGCATATTCTCTAGACTCTCTAAATTGATGATTACCTTCATCAAACTTTTCTTTTTCAAAGGGTTCATTGGTAAATGATTTTACTACTCTAATACCACTTAAACTATCCTCTATTATTGAGTTAACCTCAGCAATTCTTTCTCTGATATCTTTAAATGCACTATACATTTTTTGACCTAATATTAAAGAAAAATAAAACATAACCGGTAAAAGCATAAAAGTAAATAAGGCCAGTTTAAGGTTCATAGAGGCCATTATTCCAAAAGAACCAATAAGCATCATAGAAGAAATAAAAAGATCTTCAGGGCCATGGTGAGCAAGTTCTGAAATATTATTTAAGTCATTTACAATTCTAGACATTAAATAACCAACTTTATTATCATCATAAAATTTGAAAGATAATTTCTGGAGATGCTCAAATAACTCTTCCCGCATATCAGTTTCCATTCTAATTCCAACAACATGTCCCCAATAATGGACAATATATTGTAATATAAATCTTAAAATATATAATACAAATAAAATAATTACTATTCTAAAAACCATATTAAAATTTTGGTTGGGAAAATAAGTATCAATTAATCTTTGAATAAAAAGTGGAAAAACAAGATCAAGTCCTGACATAATAAATGCACAAAAAATATCCATCACAAATAATTTCCAGTGATTTTTATAATACCCGGCAAACTTTTTAAACATAAAATCCTCCTTAATTTTATATAAATTAGAAAATATAATAATTAACTTAATATTATAGTTTAATGAATCTTATTAATCTATATTTTTAATTTATTGTTTCAAAAATATAAATTATGTCTTTAATATTTTAACATAACAAATCTTATTATGCAAAAGAAAAAAAGGGAAATAAGTGTTATAATAGAAGTAATATAGTACAAAACTCTCTAACGAATTTACAGGAGTTGATTAATATGCAAAAATTATATCCATTAAAATTTGAAGAAATCTATAAAGAAAAAATTTGGGGAGGAAAAAAATTAAAAGAAAACTTCTCAAAAAAAATACCATCTAACAAAACTGGGGAAAGTTGGGAAATAACTGATAATGAAAGTGGTGTAAGTATAGTAAAAAATGGTTTTCTTGCAGGTAAAACTTTAAATGAATTGATAAAAATATATGGAACTCAATTAATTGGAAACTTTATTCCTATAAATGAAAAATTCCCTCTTTTAATTAAATTTATAGATGCAAATAAAAGGTTATCTGTCCAGGTTCATCCTGCTGATAATATTAATAAAAATTTAAAGCAAAAAAGTGGAAAAACAGAAATGTGGTATATATTAGCTGCCGAAGAAAATTCTAAATTGGTTTATGGTTTAAATTCTGAAGTTAATAATAAAAAACTCAAAAAAGCTACCAAAAATGGGAATTTAAAATCTTACTTAAATGAAATAGAAGTTAGTGCAGGAGATTTCTTTTTCATACCAGGTGGTACTATACATGCTATCAAAGGAGGTATTTTATTAGCAGAAATACAACAAAACTCTGACACAACATATAGAATTTTTGATTGGAATAGAACAGATAAAAATGGAAATTCCAGACCTTTACATATTAAAAAAGCTTTTAAAGTAATTAAATCTATAAATCAAAAAATGGACAATCCTAAAAATAATAAAGATGTAATTTATGAAAACAATAATTATAAACAAAAATTTCTAACCATATCACCTTATTTTGCAGTGGAACGTATTTCTTTAAAAAAAGAATTCAATTTTAAACCTGCTTCAAAAAGATTTTACATTATTATAAATCTTGAAGGAAATAAAAAAATTAAAGCTGATAATAAAAATTATAATTTACATCCTGGTGAAACAATTCTTATTCCTGCTTCTCTTAAAAATGTTAAAATAGAAGGAAAAGGTGAGTTTTTGAGAACTTATATTCCAGAAAATTTAGAAGAAATGATGAATTATTTGAAAAAATTAAAAATATCTTCTAATAAAATATCCCAAATCCCAGGTATAAACTTCTTCAAATAAAGTAATAAGCACTGTCATAATTTTTATAGACAGTGCTTTAATCATCATTATTTTAATTTATATACTCTTGATTCATATGGTTTTAACTCTATTTTCGAAATTTTATTTTCTTCTTTATTATAATTACTTATTAGAAGTTCGTAATTATTATATTCAATGTTATCAGGGATTTCAAAAGTGCTTTCTTCTTCAAAAAAGTTTAAGACCACTAATAATTTTTCTTCTTTACCTTCACGAAGATATGCGTATATTTCTTTGTCTTCTTCTAAAATCAACTTATATTTACCATAAACAAATACTGGATTTTCTTTCCTTAATTCAATTAATTTTTGATAATAGTAAAAAATAGAATTTTCATAAGATAGAGCTTTTTTGACATTTATTTTTTTATAATTTTGATTAACTTTCAACCAGGGACTGCCAGTTGTAAAACCAGCATTTTTCTCATCATTCCATTGCATAGGTGTCCTGGCATTATCTCTAGTTCTATAATTTAAAATGTCTTTTATTTCAGAAAAAGAATTAATATTACCCTTTTTCTTTTCATCGTAAAAATAATTTATAGTATCAATATCATCCATTTCTTCAATACTTTCAAAAACAGTATTTGTCATCCCAATCTCTTCTCCCTGATAAATAAAAGGAGTTCCTTTTATTGTATGTAAAAAGGTTGCAAGCATTTTAGCAGATTCTACTCTATATTCATCATCATCTCCAAAACGAGAAACCATTCTTGGTTGATCATGATTACTTAAATAATTACTGTGCCAGCCATTTTCTTCTTCCAACTTATACTGCCATTCAGTTGTTATTTTTTTAAGTTCCAGTAAATCGATTTTTTGGGGTGATGAATATTTTCCGTCTTCTCCTTCATCTAAACCCATATGATCAAAATGAATAATCATATTTAATTCATTTCTAGCTGCAGCTACATATTTTGACCCTTCCTCAGGACTAACCATTACAGTTTCACCAACTGTCATAAGATCATAATTACTTAAAACTTTTTCATTCATTTCCTGAATATATTCATGAACCCTTGGCCCATTAGCAAAATACTCACTTCCAATAAGTCCTTCATTTTCACCATCACAAAATTTTTGATTTTTAGAAATTAAATTTATAACATCCATCCTGAAACCATCTATTCCTTTATCTAACCACCATTTCATTATATCATAAACTTCTTCTCTCACCTTTTTATTTTCCCAGTTAAGATCTGGTTGTTTTTTAGAAAATAAATGAAGATAATATTCTTTACTTTTCTCATCATATTCCCAGGCAGATCCTTTAAAAAATGACTCCCAATTATTTGGTGGATTATTTTTCCCACCTTTTTCCCAGATATAATAATCTCGATATGGACTATCTTTAAAAAGAGACTTTTTAAACCACCTATGTTCATCTGAAGTATGATTAACTACTAAATCCATAATTAATTTTATATCTCTTTTATGTAACTCCTTTATAAGATAATTCCAATCATTCATATCACCAAATTTATCACTGATCTTTTTATAATTACTAATGTCATAGCCATTGTCATCATCAGGTGATTCATAAACTGGATTAAGCCAGACCACATCGACCCCTAATTTATCTAAGTAATCTATTTTTTTTATTACTCCCTGTAAATCACCTATCCCATCACCATTACTATCATTAAAACTTCTTACATAAATTTGATAAACAACTGCTTCTTTCCACCATTTGTAATCCAAAACATATCCTCCTTATTTAATATGATTAGCTAACTTTAAAAAATTATACCATACTAAAGATTAATTTAAAATAAAAAAAGGATATGCTAATCAAAGCATATCCGCTAAATAAGGGGAGATATTTAGATTTAAAACTTTATTAATAATTAAAATCTCTTTCTCCAGTTTTCATATATATAACTCTTTCACAAACATTTGTAGAATGATCTCCTATTCTTTCTAAAAATCGACTTACAAATATAAGAGAAGTGGCCTGCTCTATCTTAGAAGGATCTTCTATCATGAAAGTAAGTAACTCTCTTAATATTTGTTCATCCAATACATCGACCTCATCATCTTCTTTGGCTATTTCTTTGGCTTTTTCTACATCAAGATTTATAAAAGCATCCAGACTTTCTCTCAACCTTCTTGTTACTATATTTGTCATACGTGGTATATCAATAAGTGGTTTAATAAGAGGTTCATCACCAATTTTTAAAACCATATTTGCAATATTCCAGGCATGATCTCCTATTCTTTCCAGATCTGTAGCAAGCTTAGAAATTACAATGATTTCACGTAAATCTTTAGCTACAGGTTGTTGCAAAGCAATTAAACGGGTTGTTTCTTCTTCTAATTTTATTTCGAAATCATCTATTTTATCATCTTCATCAAGAACTTCCTGGGCTAATTCAAGGTCTTTTTCCTGTAAAGCTTTAATACTTTTATGAATAGCTTCTTCAACCATACTTCCCATTTTAATCATATCATTTTCTAAGTCTTTAAGTTGCTCGTGAAATCCTTTTCTCATAAATCATCCTCCTTTAACCGAATCGTCCTGTAATATAATCTTCAGTCTTTTGATTCTCAGGATTTTCAAATAATTTTTCTGTTTTATCAAACTCTATAAGGTCTCCCATTAAGAAAAATGCTGTGTTATCAGATATTCTGGCTGCCTGTTGCATATTATGAGTAACTATTACTATAGTATAATTCTTCTTCAAATCATCTATTAAATCCTCTATTTTATTTGTAGCCACTGGATCAAGAGCAGAAGCTGGTTCATCCATAAGCAGAACTTCAGGTTTTACAGCAAGAGCTCTAGCAATACACAATCGCTGCTGCTGTCCTCCAGAAATATCAAGAGCTGAATCATCCAGTCTATCTTTAACTTCATCCCATAATGCAGCTCCTCTTAAACTTTCTTCAACTATTTCGTCAAGTTTATTTTTATCTTTTAAACCATGGATTCTTGGTCCATAGGCAACATTATCATAAATAGATTTAGGAAAAGGGTTGGGTTGTTGAAAAACCATACCTACTTTTTTTCTAAGTTCCACTACATCTATTTTTTGTTGATAAATATTTTCTCCATCTAATAGTACTTTCCCATCTACTTTTGCTCCTGTAATAAGGTCATTCATTCTATTTAATGATCGCAAAAAGGTTGATTTACCACACCCTGAAGGACCAATTAAGGCAGTAACTTTATTTTTTTTGATTTCAATATTAATATTTTTAAGGGCCTGAAAATCTCCATAATAAAAATCCAGGTCCTGAACCTCCATTTTATTAGTAACCATACAATATCTCCTTTCAATTACCATCATTATCACTTTAAATTTAGTATAGCAGCCTAATGTTAATATCCTGTTAAAATCCTGTAAAAATATCGTTAAATTAATTTTTTTCTTCTATACTAAAAGAAAAATCCTGCCTTTTAAAGCAGGAAAGTAAAGATTATTATTTAGTTTAAACTTTTTTACTTTTGTTTTTAATAGCTATAAAAGAACCAAGTAATACAAAAAAGGCACCTATCCCCTGTCTGAAATTAAATTTATCTGCAAAAAGTAAAATAGAAAGAAAAATCCCTACAATAGGTTCAAGCATACTTAAAACCGATACCTTAACAGGACTTGTTAATTTTATTGCTCTAAAAAAGGCAAGGAAACTAAACATTGTAATAATACTTATTGAAATTGCAGGAATCCAGGCCAGATAATCAAAGTTAAAATGAAGAGTATCTGTAATTAAACCAATACTTAAAAATGAAAAAGAAGCAAATAAACTGGCAAAAGCAATAGTATTAATAAGAGATATTTCATCTAAAAGGTGGTTTCCATATAAAGTATAAACTGCATAAAATATGGCAGATCCAGCTGAAAAACTAATTCCAATCAAACTTATCTCTGAAATAGCATTCCCAAAAACTAATACTAAACCAAAAGTAGCTATGATTATAGAAATTATTCCCTTTTTTGTTAACCTATCACCCAAAAACACCGAAAATATGGCGACTAAAGTTGGATATGTATAAAAAACTAAAAGTGCAAGAGAAGCTGGAATATGATTTAAAGCTGAAAAATAAAAAAAGTTTTGAAATGAATAGATAATCCCACCAAATATAAATAATTTAAATAATTCTATGTAAGTTAAATTTATTTTGCTTTTTCTAATAAAAATAAAAGAGAAAATAAATATAGCTGTTAAACTATATCTTATAAAAATCAAAGAAAATACAGTAACTCCTCCCTGATAGGCATATAATGCTAAAATAGGAAGGGTTCCAAAACCAGCTGCTGATAAAAGTGCCAGCAGTGAACCTCTAAAATTTCTACTTAAATTCATATTATCACCTATGCTTTTATTATTTAAAATATTTGAGCAGAAGGAATAACCCTCTGCCCAAATTAAGTTTTTTATTTAAATTAATATAATACTGAATTTTTAGAATAAACCAGTAATCTTACCATCTTCATCAACATCTATATCTTCTGCTGATGGTCTTTTTGGTAAACCAGGCATTGTCATTACAGGTCCTGTTAGTGGTACAAGGAATCCTGCTCCTGCTGAAAGGTTTATC
>Ga0102941_1000152_pt1 | contig 29648 bp, 31 predicted proteins | sample SalPonR2_C_D2_MG_FD_79281 | JGI IMG/M metagenome (GOLD analysis project Ga0102941, IMG submission 79281) | Salt pond soil microbial communities from South San Francisco under conditions of wetland restoration - Salt Pond MetaG R2_C_D2_MG | ecosystem: Environmental > Aquatic > Marine > Intertidal... | reverse complement strand
TATCCCTATTGTCTCTCCAGGATAGATCTCAAAATCTACTCCATCTACTGCCTTTACTACACCTTCTTCTGTAAAAAAGTGGGTCTTTAGATTACTTACATCTATTAACTTTTCTTTACTCAATATTTTCACCTGCCCTTATTTGATTAAAATTATTGTAACTTAGGATCTAAAATATCACGGAACGCGTCACCAATTAAATTCCAACTTAGACTAAAGAATAAAATAGCTGTACCTGGGAAAATAATAGTATACCAGAATTCTAATGGATTACCACTAGTACCTACTATCCAATTTCGGGCAAAAGATATCATCTGTCCCCAATCTGCATAGCCTTCAGGTGCTCCAACTCCAAGAAAACTAAGAGCAGAGGCAGTAATAACCATAGAACCAATTCTCATACAGGCCTGAATTAAAACAGGATATATACTGTTTATGAGAACATGACGTAAAATAATACGAAAGTCATTTGCACCTAATGCTTCTGCAGCCTGAACAAATTCTTCATTTTTGATTTCTAAAACCTGCGATCGTGTTAAACGAGCAGTTCCCATCCAGCCAAATGTAATTAAGGCTAACATTACATTATCTAAACCACGTCCTAGTATTGTTGTAAGAACCATAGCTGCAACTAAGAAGGGAATTGACATAAATACATCTGTAATTCTCATTAAAAATTCATCAACTTTTCCTCCATAAAATGCAGCAATAGTACCAATACTTACACCTATAAGCGAACCAAAAAAGACAACTGTTAGTCCAATTCTAAATGCAGTTCTCGTTCCCCAAATCATACCATAAAATATATCATAAGACCCTTCAGTAGTTCCAAATAGTGCTTGTTCACTTGGAGGAGAAGGTCTTGTAGACCAACCTCGTCTTGGAATTAGATAAGGATCATCGGGATCAGCAGGTGGTGCAATCCAGGGAGCAGCAATAGCAACAATAGCAAATATTAAAATAATAATAAAGCCAAAAACCGATAGTTTGTTAGTAAATAATCTTTTTATTAGTTCTTTCCAGGTCATTTATATCACTCCAATCTAATTCTAGGATCTATAACCGCATATGAAACATCAACTATAAGATTTGTTAGGATTAATAAGAAACTAAAGTACATAGCAACTCCTAATATTGCGGCATAATCAAGTTGTTGTGCTGCTTGTGCTGCAAATTGTCCTATCCCACGATAGTTAAAGATAGTTTCAGTTATGACTACTCCTCCGAGCATTGCTAAAATCATAGGTCCAGCTACTGTTACAACTGGAATAAGTGCATTTCTTCTAGCATGCTTATTAATAACTACATCTTCCTCTACACCTTTAGAACGAGCAGTACGGATATAATCCTTGCGTAAAGTTTCTAACATACTCGAACGCGTAATCCTTAAAATATAAGCCCATCTAACTACAGATAGGGTTATAATTGGAGCAATAACATGTCTAATAGAATCCCATAGAACAAAAAAGTTACCATTTAATAATGAATCAATAACATTTAAGCCTGTATAACGAACAAATTCTGCTGACCTAACAATACCTGCCGCTTCTTGAGTTAGCCGTCCAGGTGGTAGCCAACCTAATACACCATAAAAAATCATTAACATTAATAGTGCAAATACAAAAGTAGGAAATGACCAGCCTACAGTAGCTAAAACTCTGATTATATGATCCCAGGCCTTATTATGTTTAACAGCCGAGAACACACCGAGCCATATCCCTCCTAATACTACCGGAACAACTGCAAATAACACCAGTTCCAGGGTGGCAGGAAATCTAGACATAATAGCCTGAGTAACTGGTTGTCCTGCTGATTCTGACCAACCAAAATCACCTTTCATAATTCCTTTAATCCATCGTCCATATTGTTGATAAAATGGATCATTAAGACCATGCTTTTCTACCATAGCATCCATATTCTGGCCTTTAACCTGCTTAGGATCACTTACATAAGTACTTAATCTTTGATATGGACTTAACATCATTAACATACCAAATACAAGTATTGTGACACCAAATACAATGAATGGTAAGATTATTAGTCTTCTAGTAATATAATTAATCACACCAAATTACAGCTCCTTCCTAAATTTGAAAATAATCAATTGAATAATGTTTCAGAATTTTTACTTTAACTTAGTAATAAATTAGTGTATTTTTGGTATTCACAAATTGACCAGGGGAGAGAACTCCCCTGGCTTTATAAATTAATATTATCTTTTCAAAAGAATCTAATTAATTTTGTACTTCTTCGATTCCTTTTACTTCATGAGTTTCATATCCACCTGGCTTATTATACATATAGAAATATGTTCCAGGTCTCATTGGGTTTGGATAATATCCTTCAAGATATTTACGTTCTAAGTGTACACCAATTGTCTGATCTAACCAGATATCAATAGCCTGATCTACAGAAATTTGCTGGATTTCTTTGTATATTTCTTTACGTTTTTCAGGATCAACTGTAGTTATACCTTTATTAATTAACTCATCTAAACCAGATTCTTCAGCCCATTCCATATAATTTTCTCCACGCTGACCAGCATAGTAACCATCACTGTGGAGGAATGGCTGTGCAAAGTTATGTGCATCTGGGAAGTCAGCTAACCAACCACCAAATGATGCAGGTAAAGTACCCTGAATTGAACCATCAAGATAAGAAGACCACTGTAGGCCCTGTACTTTTACATTAAATTTAGGATTGATCTGTTCAATATAACTCTTAAGCATATCTGCAGCAACTTTACGTGGAGAGTTACCAGTATTATATACAAGAGTCATTTCAAATCCTTTTTCCCATAATTCACCATCAAAAGCTTTCTTAAATTCTTCTTCAGCTTTTTCTAGGTTTAATTGAGGTACATCAGAATTTTCATCATAACCCTGTAGTGGCTTAACTATTGGTCCACGAAGACGAATAGCCTCTCCCATTCTAACTTCTTTGATAAATGCATCATAGTTAAATGCATGACTAAATGCTCTTCTTACGTGAACATCAGTAAAGAAATCTGCTGGAATACCATTACCATCTAATTTTCCACTACCAACAAAATCACTTGCCTTAATATTAATATCCCAGTTAAACATCATAGTAGTATTTTGTAGTTGTGGTAAGTTTTCAACTATATCTACTTTACCAGTTTCCATAACCTGTGATCTATACTGTTTAGGTACATAAGCAAGATCAGCGTCACCACGGAGGAACATCATCTTACGTGTACTCCACTCATCAACATTCTGAATAACAGCTGTTTCAAAGTTAGCTGGTTCTCTCCAGTAGTCATCATTTCTTCTTAAGATTACATGATCTCCATTTTGCCATTCTTCTAAAATGAATGGACCTGTACCCATTAGACTATCAAATAGAGGATCATCTTCTTTGTTAGGGTCATGGTTTTCAACTATTGTTTCAGGGGTGTCATCCCAACCACCTTGTTCTATAACCCATTCTTTATCCATGATCATACCAACATTATTACCATGAGCAAGGATTGTCAAGAATGGTGGATAAGGTGCATCTAGTTTTAAGGTAATTTCATTACCATCAATAACTATTTTTTCATCCATTGCGTCATACAATTTTTTAGCCTGTTCATCAGTCATATTTTCAATTTTGAAGTCTTCTCCTGGATTATCCAGAACTTTTTTAGCAACAGCATCTAAAGTCTGAACTCCAAAGAATGGTTCAATTAACATCCAAACTGGTCCACCAGTTCTATCCTGAACCATACCTCTCATAAAACTATACTTAACATCTTCAGGAGTTAACTCATTTCCATTACTAAATTCTACATCTTCTCTTAAAACAAATGTGTATTCTGTACCATCTTCAGAAATTAAACCATTATCTAAAGAAGGAACTTTGGTTGAAAGCATTGGTTTAAATTCTTCAATACTTGAACGATCATAAGCAATTAATGCTTCCATAACATTGAAAATAACTTCAGAACTAGCAGTATCATATGCAAAATGCGGATCCATAGTGTTTTGGTCCCCAATAGTCACCATAGTCATTGTGTTAGGGTTTTTGACTTCAGTATCTTGAGCACCTGCAACACTAAATCCAGCTACAACAAGAACAAGGGCAAGAACGACAGAAAAAATTCTTTTATTCATATTAATTTTATTTACCTCCTCAAATTTTTCTACTATTTCTACTTCATACTTTGGAAAATTTAAACTCCTCTAAAACTTTCCTCTTTGGATAATTTTTTGGTAAATAACTCCCCTTTTTTTATACCACCTCCTAAATAAAATTATTAATTTGTTAATAATTATTAAAATAAATTTTATATAGCACTCTAATAAATATTATTCTAGAGAAAGAAAGAATTTCCTTCCTAAATAATAAATTATTGCCGAATTTTTAAAATTATTTTAAATTAAAATTTATAAAATATTTAGAAATCGATATTATTTATTTTTCTCCATTTTCTAAGAACCTTATTATTTAATTCTTTTTTATTTCCATTATTGTAAATGACAAAATCCGCTAGCTTTACCTTTTGAGATGTTTCCATTTGAGATGCTATTCTTTTTTTAGCTTCTTCTCTACTTAAACCATCTCTTTTAGCAATTCTCTCTATTTGTTTTTCATAACTACAAACAACCACCCAGGTTATATCAACAATATTCTCTAAACCTGTCTCAAAAAGTAGTGGTACATCAAGAACAAGATGATGGTAATCTTTGATCTTCTCCTTTGTTTCATACTTTATTTCTTCGATTATATAAGGATGAGTAATATTTTCTAATTTTTTTAATTTATCCTTATCTGAGAATACAATTTCGCCAAGTTTTTTCCTATCTATTTTTCCATTATTTTTTACTATAATTTCACCAAATTCATCTATAACATCATTGTAAGCATTTTTATTTTTCTCCAAAATATTATGGCCTATTTTATCTGCATTAATTATATAAGCACCTAAACTCGCTAAAATCCTTGCAACTGTACTTTTACCAGCGGCGATACCCCCGGTTAATCCAATAATCATAATTTCCTCCATTTAATTAAGTCAATAAATGATTTTAATAATAAAATTTTTCTGATAAATTAAATTTTAAACAAATTGTAAATCCAAATAGCATAAATAAATCCTATTTATTTTTTTGACAATTAGGACAATAATAAGTAGATCTACCTGCTACTTTATCCTTAATAATAATTTCCCCACATTTATTACACTTTTGCCCTTCTTTTTGATATACCTGTAATTTTTCCTGAAAACTTCCTTTTTCACCAAAGGCATTTACATAATCACTAAAAGTTGTCCCATTATATTTTATGCCTAATCTAAGTATTTCTCTTATATTTTTATACATTTTTTTTATAGCATTTTTTGTAAGTTTATCAGCAGGGTGGCGAGGATGAATACCAGAACGATAAAGCACTTCATCAGTATAAATGTTACCTAAACCTGCAATAAATTTTTGATTTAAAAGAAGTGACTTTATGCCCGCAGTTCTTCCTTTAAATAATTTTTGGAAATCTTCAAAACTAAAATCAGAAGCAAGAGGCTCAGGGCCAAGCTCCGCAAGCCCTCCTGCAGCCTCATAATTATCATCATCAATTAAATAAATTCTCCCGAATTTCCTTACATTATTAAATCTTAAATCTGTATTATGATCTAATTTAAAAATTATATGAGTGTGTTTTTTAAGTGGTTCCTTACTGGGCTTTACAAGAAGTTTACCGGTCATCCTTAAATGGATAACCATAATTTTATCTTCAAGTAAATGTATTAATATATATTTCCCTCTACGGGTAATATCGAAAATTTTACGATTTTTTATTTGTTTTTGGAATTCTTTTAACTCTGGATAAGCTATTAGTCGAGGTTCTTTAATTCTCACAGAAGTTATTATATAATTTTTTATAAGATTTTTCAAGCCCAAAACTACATTTTCTACTTCAGGTAATTCAGGCATTATTTTGCACCTCATATTCTTCCTTGTCTCTCCAGTTATCTCCAATCTGTAAATCAACAGTTAAAGGAACTGATAGTGAAGCTGTATTCTCCATTTTTTCTTTAACTTTTGCAGCTACTTTTTGAAATACATCTTTTTTAACTTCCAAAATAAGTTCATCATGGACCTGTAATAAAATTCTTGCTTCCAGATCACAATTATTTATATAATCATAAACATCAAGCATAGCCAATTTCATAATATCAGCTGCACTTCCCTGAATCGGTGTATTTATAGCTGCTCTTCTGGCAAAAGATCTTTTATGAAAATTACTGCTATTTATATCAGCAATATATCTTTTTCTATCAAATATGGTTGTTACATATCCTTCTTCCTTAGCTTTTTTTGTTATATTATCCATATATTTTTTAACTCCAGAAAATCTATCAAAATATTTATCGATATATTCTTGAGCTTCCTTTTTACTAATATCAAGATCCTGGGATAAACCATAAGCACTCATTCCATAAGCAATCCCAAAATTAATAACTTTTGCATGTCTTCTCATATTTGAAGTAACTTCTTCAGGATTAACTTCAAATATTTTACTGGCGGTTTCAGTATGAATATCAAGACCATTTTTAAAAGCATTCATTAATGATTCATCCTGACTGATATGAGCCAAAACTCTTAATTCAACCTGTGAATAATCTGCAGCCAGAAATGCCCAATCATCATTTTCTGGAACAAAAGCTTTTCTAACCGCTCTTCCTTCTTTAGTTCTAATCGGTATATTTTGCAGATTAGGATCAGTACTACTTAATCTACCAGTAGCAGTAATCATTTGATTATAACTGGTATGAATTCTTCCTGTTTCAGAATTAATTAAAGGTGGGAGTGCATCTACATAAGTAGATTTTAATTTTGACCACTTTCTAAATTCCATTATTAAAGGTATAATATCATGTTTGTCTTCCAGTTTTTCCAGAACTTTTATACTTGTTGAATAACCTGTTTTAGTTCTTTTTATTACTGGTAATCCTAATTTCTCAAATAAAATTTCTCCTACCTGTTTGGGAGAATTAAGATTAAACTCTTCACCCGCTAATTTATAGGCTTTTTCCTCTATTGAAGTTATTTTTTTCTCCCACATTTCAGATAATTCACCAAGATATTCTTTATCAACTTTTATACCATTTAATTCCATTTGAGCTAGAGAAGGAATTAAAGGAATTTCTATATCATTATATAATTCTAATAAATTATTATTTTTTAATTCATTAAGCAAAACATCGTTCAATTCAAATATATTGGCTAATTGTACTGCTGACTTTTCCATATCAGTAACTTCTTTACCTAATTCAAAATCCAATTCTTCCTTATAAAGAGTTGCCAAATCAATTAACTTATCTGAAGGATTTAAAAGATATTTTGCTAATAAAGGTTCAAACTCCAAACCTTTTAATTCTATATTATTTCTTTTACAATATAAAATCCCCTCTTTAGCCTGAAGCATTAATTTTTTTATATCTTCATCTTCTAATATATCTTTTAAATTACTTAAATTAATTTGATCCAAATCAAAAGAATAAATATTATTTGCATCTTCTGCAAGAAGAAGTTCCTTAAGTTCACTTTCAACTGGATTTGAAAAATCAGAAAGAACAAAATATAAACCAATTTCTTTCTTCTCTTTCCATTTTTCTAAATGATTATTTAAATCTTCAGGATTATCAATTTTTTCAATATTAATATCATCACTTTTAATTTCTTTAAGTTCTTTAAATCTTTCAATTAAACTTTTGAATTCAAGCCGTTCAAAAAGTTTAATTATTTTTTTCTTTTCTTCTTCAGTTAATTTATCATAAGATAAATCTTCAAGATTAACATCCAGGGAAACATTCTGTAAAATTTCACCTAGCATTTTACTTGTTCTGGCCTGGTCTGCATATTCTCTTAAATTTTCTTTCCTCTTTTTTCCGGAAACATCTTCAATATTGTTTAATACATTTTCCATATTATCAAATTCTTTTAATAATTTGGTAGCTGTTTTTATTCCAATTCCTGGTACTCCAGGTATATTATCAGAAGAATCTCCCATAAGACCTTTTAAGTCTATTAGTTGGTCAGGTTCTAGTTCATATTTTTCTCTGACTTCTTCTAAAGTATATTGAGTAATATCAGATATTCCCTTATTAGTGTACATAACTTCAATATTTTCTGTAACTAATTGCAGTGCATCTCTATCTCCAGTAACAATAACTACATCCCAATCTTCATTTTCACCCATCCTGGCAAGAGTTCCAATAACATCGTCAGCTTCATAACCTTCTTTTTCAAAAATAGGTATATTAAGATCTTTTAACATTTCTTTTATTAGTGGGATTTGAGGAGAAAGTTCATCAGGCATTTTTTTTCGGTCTGCTTTATAATCTTCATATTCCTCATGGCGAAAGGTAGGTCCTTTTTTATCAAAAGCAACACTTAAAAGATCAGGTTTTTCATTATCTATTAATCCAAAAAGCATTCTTGCAAAACCAAACACAGCATTTGTATATTCTCCATCCTGATTAGTTAAGGTTGGTAAGGCATAAAAAGCTCTATGAGCAAGACTATGACCATCAAGTAAAAATAATTTTTTTGACAACTAAAATCAACTCCTTAGATAATCTATTTAAAATTTAACTTTTTGTAGGGATTTATATATTTTTCTTGAATTTATAATTTAGAACTATATTAAAAACAAAACTCTAAAATAGAAGGTGAAATAATTATGAAAAGAATAGCATTAATAGCTCACGATGAAAAAAAGGACGACATGGTTGAATTTGTAAAACATCATTATAATTTTCTTTCAAAATGCAAACTTATTTCCACAGGTACTACTGGAAAAGTAATTATGGATAATGTTAATGTAAAAATTAATCGTATGGAATCAGGACCACTTGGTGGTGATCAGATGGTTGGTGCTGAAGTAGCTAAAGATAAACTTGATGGTGTAATTTTTTTGCGCGATCCTCTTACAGCCCAACCACATGAACCAGATATTTCAGCTTTACTTCGGGTCTGTGATGTCCATAATGTTCCGCTCGCTACCAATATTTCTAGCGCACATTTTATTTTAAAAGGTTTACTTGAAAATTAAATTATAAAAGTAATCCACATATATAATAACATAAGCAGGGTAGGAATCCAAAGTAACTGAATTTGAAAATCAGTATAAATGAAATTATAAATACCTCGCGAAATATTATATATACTATTATAAAGATATGATTCGAAGAAAACCCCTGTATCATATTCTAAAAACTTACCTGAAATTTTATAAAGAAAGTTATTCACCTTTTTGAAAATATCATCCAATTCTGGGGCTGCTTTTTCTTTTGTTTTTATCCAGTCAAGTCTCCAGAGAATTGAAATTGCTATTATAAAATAGACAATATAATTTATAAAACCATCTAAAAAATGAAAACTTATATCTTCAACAAAAAATCTACTATATATATAATTTGGCACAATTCCAGTAAACAATAAGGCAAAACTTAAAAATAAAATTGCACTATAGCCATATTCACCTGGGGAGAAATTTCTTTTTTTAATTTCTCCTTCTTTTTTATTCTTGCCAAAAATATTCTTTAACCATAACCACCAGGCCAACCTAAGACTATATAAAATAGTTAAAATACTTGCACCATGTAATAATATTTTTAAATAATCTATCCCCTTAAATGCATATTTTATAAAGTGCTTACTGTGATATCCTGTCAGGAAAAACGTTCCCATTAAAGAAAGCAAACTTATTATTACTGTTAAAGCTGAAACTGGCTTTCTTTTCCAGATTTTATTCATATCATATATTGTTCTGCTCTTATATTCTTTTTCTAAAAATCCACTGTTTATAAAAAGATTAGTTTTTGCCAGACTATGAGCTACAATATGAAAAATAGCTCCAACAATTCCATAAGTACTGCCACTTCCTATCCCTACAGCAATAAAACCTAACTGACTGATAGTACTATAAGCTAAAAGAACTTTTAAATCTGTCTGTAGTAATGCTTTAATCCCTCCAAGGAAGATCATCAAAAATCCTAAAATAACCAAAAATTGATTGGGGCCAGCTATAATTTTCAAAAGAGTTATAAATCCTAATTTTACAACCCAACCAGAAAGCACTGCACTTACTGGAGCAGGTGCTTTGGAGTGGATAGGTGGTAACCAAAAATGCAATCCAAAAATACCACTTTTCATCCCCACCCCTATTATAAACAAACTCTGTAACCAGGTTTCATCTATTACCCCAATTGTTTTATAACCCATACTAAAGGCTAATAAAATAACATATAATAAAATACTACTACCTGTAAATTGAACCAAAAAATACTGTCTGGCTATTTTTTTATCACTCCATATAATCATAAAGGTGGTAGTTACCGTTACAATTTCCCAGCCTATAATAAAAACAAACCAGCTCTGGGTGGTAATAACCATAAAAAAGCCTAATATGTAAAAAATATTTAATATATAATACCAGAATTTATTTTCTTTTAAATAATCATAGGCAGCAAATGAAGTTGCAGCAGTTACAAATAAACCTAATAAAACAAAAAATATATTGAAATCATTGTATAGAAAAATTTCTGAAATATCGAAAACATCCATTTATTTATAATCACCACCTGTTTATAAACCAAGTATATGGTTAATATATTCTTGAGAATCAATTAATTCTGGAATCATAGAATTTATTGGTATATCAAACATTTTAAAACCAACTCCAGTAACTACTACTAAAAATGTAAAAAGATAAATAATTGCAGTTACAATCCGCTCTCTGTAAAAAGTAGAAATTATAGGTTTATTGAAAATACCACGATTTTTCAAATCAGGTTCTACCTTTACTTTCTGAACAGCTCTTGCAATATAACGCATATAATAAATCACGGCAGTTAAACTACCTACTATAACAAGAGCAGCCCCCAAATAACTCTGAGACTCTAAAAATCCAAGTAAGATATACCACTTACTCATAAACCCTATAATAGGTGGAATACCTATCATCCCAAACGATAGTACTATTATACTAATGAAAATACCTTTATGTCTATAAGCAATTCCTGTAAAATCTTCTATCTTATGTCCGGAAACATAATTTATTAAATAACCTACTCCTAAAAATAAACCAGATTTCATAAGTAAATGAGCAATAATATGTAACATTGCTCCATAAAATCCTGCTTTAGTATTAAGAGCTATGGCAGCAGTTATCATACCAATATGGCCAATAGTTGAAAAAGCAAGCATTCTCTTAATATCATCTGCCTGTAGAGCGAAAATATGCCCAAGCAAACTTGAAAATAAAGAAATATAAATAATAAATACATCCAAACCTATATCTATAATTATGTTATAATCCAAAACTGTCCATAATATTCTAATAAAGGTATAAAGATAAACTTTTAATAATACTCCTGACAAAAGAGCACTTATAGAGCTCGGACAGGCACTATGAGCTTTAGGTAACCAAAAATGAAAGGGAAAAATCCCCAGTTTAATAAGAAAACTGACAAGAAAAGTAGTTATAATAAACAATTGCATCCTAAATCCAATACTACCAAAATTAGCAGCCGCTTCTGCCATATTAAGAGTACCAACACTAAAATAAATGAAAATTACTCCAATGAAAAAGAATAAACCTCCAATAATACTATAAATCAAATATTTAATTGCTGCTTCTGTAGAATTTTGATCTCTTTTAAAAGCAACCAGAGGCGATGAAGTAACTGCAATTAATTCAATAAATACATACATATTAAATAAATCGCCGGTTAAAATAGTACCCTGCATTGCTGCAAATATTAAAAATAAAAGAACATAGTATTTACCTTCATGATGGCCAATAAAACCAATTGAATAAACTATTATAAAATATAAGGAAAAGGTGATTAAGGTAGAGAAAAATAAAGCAACCGGGTCCATTATTAAATTAATTCCATATGGAGTAATCCAACCACCTAAATGATAATCTAAAAAAAGCTCAGAATTTTTAATTTTATCAAAGTTGTTTAATATTATTCTAATTGCTATAAATGCTTCTACATTTATAGAAACAAAGACAAAATATTTTCTTATACTTTTATGAATAAGATCAATTAATGGTATCATAAAAGCTGTAAATAAAGGTATTATAACTAGTAGTAAGATATTTATATCCATTAATCATCCAACCCCTTCAAATTATCAAGATTATGGGTCCCTGTAAATTTATCTAATTCTATTATAAAAGTTAATAATAAAGCAGTAGTACTTGCTCCAATTACTATTCCAGTCAAAGTAAGGGCCTGTGGTATTGCATCTATCATATCTAAACCTCTTTCAGTTACCTGATAAAAAGGTAAACCTCCTCCTTTATCATTAGTAGATATTACCCAATAAAACACAGCAGCTTCTAAGATGGATAAGCCAATAACAATTTTAATCAAATTTCTTTTTATATATATTGCATATGAACTAACAAAAACCAAAATAGCAAAAACTAAATTATTTATCACGGCTTACCCAACTCCTTTCCAGTGTTTTTTGAATCATACTATAGAATATGATTGCAAGTCCAGCTCCTACTTTTAGACCAATACCTATATTTACAATTGGAATACTTCCAGCACTAAATAGGCTTCCTATTCCCTGGTTTAAAATTTTTATATTACTTAAAAATACTCCTTCAATCATTAAACCTATAAATCCTATTAAAAGAAAAGTAAGAGCCCCACCTGTTTCCAGAACAGTTTTTGTGTTAGGACTAACCATTTTATAGTCAAATGCACTTCCATAAATTATTATAAAAATAATAGAAATACTGGCAAGAATAACTCCTCCCTGAAAACCTCCTCCAGGAGATAAATGACCGTGAGTAATTACATATATACTAAACAGAAAAATAAATGGAGTTAAAATTGCAAAAGTTCTTTTTACAATAAATGATAAACCATGGGAAGAAACAGCAAGAGTTTTTCGAGATAAAACAAGTACTATTCCACTAACAGCAGCAAAGATAACTGTACTTTCTCCTAATGAATCAAAAGCTCTAAAATCATATAAAATAGCTGTAACTAAATTAAGAGAATTAGTTTCTTCCAACCCATTAGCCCTATAAAAAACTGAGGCATTATTTTCAATTAACTGATCCTCAGGTATAATTTGCAAATTCAAAAATAAAACTAATGAAAATAATGCTAAAATTATAATTGCAACTACCTTTTTCATTATTAAATCACCTCAGTTATCAGTCTTTTTGACAATGACATTCTTCATCTTTTCTCAGCTGACTTATGGCAGCCATAAAAATCGCTGTATTTAATCCTGCACCAATTACTCCTTCAGCTAAAGCCACATCTGGAGCTTTATGGATTAAGTATAATGTAGTCAATACAATTGAAAAAATTGATAAAAACACAATAGAGATCAATTCCTCTTCAAAAAAAACAGCAAATATAGCAGTTAAAAGCAAAAATAATAGTAATAAATATTCTAAAATAATCATTCTTCTTGCTCCTTTATATAATCAGAATATTCGTCAATACTTTTTTCTTCTAATTTAACTATCTCCTTTTTATAAGAAGATCTCGCAATGGCATGAGTAGCCATTGGGTTGGATATTAAAAACAATAAAGCAATAAGTACTATTTTTAAACTAATAAAAAGTTCCCAAACATAAACAGCAATACCTAAAGAAACTAAAACAGCACTTATTGTTAGAACAACAGCACCGGCATGAATTCTAGTATAAGCATCTGGGAATCTTAAAAGACCAATTACTGTTACTACCGCAAAAGCTGCTCCTGCCCCCATCAATAAATATGATATGATTATTCGTAAAAGCATTATTTATACAGCTCCTCATGCTCAAAGTATTTAGAAAAAATCAACATATCAATAAAAAGTAAAATAGCATAACCTAAAGAAATATCTATAAATAAACTTATTTCATAATAAACTCCAATAAGTAAAATAACGAGAGTTAAAAAAATCCCAATACTATCAGCTGCAATCAATCTATCAGTAATAGTTGGTCCAAGTACCGCTCTTATCAAAATTAATAAAGAAGCAATAGTAAAAAAAATAGCCAACCCAATAATCATTCGAAAATCACTCCTAACCAGTTCTCAAATGTTTCAATTATTTCTTTTCTTTTAGCTGCATCTTCTGTAGATTTTACATCAATCCAGTGAATATAATAAGCTCTTTCACTTTTATCAAAATCAAGAGTCAAAGTACCAGGTGTTAAAGTTATTAGGTTAGCCAGAATAGTTAAAGCTGAAACATTGGTCAAAGTAGTTTTAACTTTTACTATTCCTGGAGAAAAAGAAGGTTCTTTTTCAAATGCATGTTTACTAACTTCAATAGCTGATACAAATGCTTCATAAAAAAACACAAAAACAAAAGCAAATATTAATCCAATTTTTTTAATAAAATTTTTCATCCCTATTTTTTTCTTGCTAAACCTAAATAACATATCTTTAAAAAAGTAAGTTACAATTATAGAAACAAAGAAACCAACTATTAAAACTTCCCGGGTTATTCTCCCCGCAAAAATTATCCAGACTCCTAATACTAGAAAAAAGGTAATTAGATTTTCACGCATATACAACACCCTTTTTTTAAAAAAGCCGCCTCACTTACCAAAAAGTTTCAGCGGCTAATTTAAAATAATTTATTTTGCTTTAATATTATCTTCCATAAATTTAACAATTTCATTTTTTAAATAAGGCATCCGAGGTAAATAACTGAATTCTAGAACATGGCCACTACCTTCAATACTAATAAATTTACAATCAGCACCAAGTTTTTGAGCTTTCTCATAAAATAACTGTGATTGATTAAAGGGAACAAAATTATCTTTAGTACCATGAAGTAACATAATAGGAGGACTATTTTCATTAATATAGTTTATTGGACTTGCTTTTTTCATAATATCTTCATCAAATTTATTGGTATTTATAGCAGACATTATTTTTTTCCTGAATTCAAAAGTTTCTTTTCCATATAATTTTGTAGGGCCAGACATTGAAACTATACAATTAACTTTATTATTATTTAAACCTGTTAATAAAGCAAGAGTACCTCCAGCTGAGTGTCCAACTGCACAAATTTGATCAATATCAAAATTATATTTGCTTTTATTATTTATTATCCAATAAATTGCATCTTTTACATCTCGATAATTATCAGGAAATATTTTATCTCCATACAGTAATCTATAGTTAATACTTACTACAATCCAGCCATTTTTGTGCCATTCATCTACTAAAGGTTTTAAATCATAAATTTCATCTTTATCCCCTCTGATAAAGCCTCCACCATGGATATAAACTACTACTGGATAACTTTTTGTTAATTTTACTTCAGGGTATAAAATATCTAATTGCAATTCTTCATCATTGATTTTTTTATAGGTAATATCTTTTTTTATTAAATCATCATAATCATTAAATTCAATGAATTCAAGATTAACCATATTAGAGTATTTTAAATCGAAAACTTTATTTTTCAAAATTAAATGATTATCATCATCATTAGCAAATAAATTATTATGAGTTAAAAATACTACAAATAAAATAAGAAATAAAACTAATGTAACTTTATGATAAGAAAACATATTTTTCACCTTCTAAACCCACCTACTTAATATTAAGCTATGATTATCATCTTAATTATTATTATAAACTAAATTCATCAATTCAGCAAGCTAACAGATTAAAAAGCAATGACTATACCACCTTCATTAGCATATACTGTACTTATACCGGCTGTTTCAACAATAACTATATCTTTGAAATTATACTTTTTTTCTATTTGTTTTTTTAAGTTTTCAGCTTTATCCAAGGCATTACAGTGAGCTATACCTATAATTTTTTCCTCAAGGTTTTCTCCTTTTTCTCCAATTAATTGTACAAGCTTTTTAAAAACTCTTTTAGAACCTCTTGCTTTATCTAACAATTGGATTTCTCCTTTTCCATCACTTCCCAGGATAGGCTTAATATTAAAAAAAGAAGCCAGCTTCCCTTTTACTTTACTCATCCTTCCGGCTTTAATAAGATTATCTAAAGAATCCAAAACAAACATAGTTTTCATTTCATTTATATAATTATCAACTTTTTCAATAATATTATTTTTTTCCAACCCTTTTTCTACTAATTCACCAATCTTTATACTTATTATTGTCTCACCCGCTGATGCACTTAGTGAATCAAAAACATGAATGAATTTATCATTTACTTCTTCCATAATCATACTTTTTGCTAAATTAGCATTCTGGTAAGTTCCACTTAATTTAGAAGATAAAGTAACTACAAAAGATTCTTCAGCTTCTTTATACTTTTCGATAAATAACTGAGGAGAAGGACTTGCTGTTTTAGGTGAATCATTATCATTTCTCATAGAATCAATCAACTCTTCTTTATTTAAATTTTCATCATCTACAAATTCTTTATCATTAACAAATATTTTCAAAGGAACTATCTGAATATTGTATTTTTCTTTTATTTTTTCATTTAAATCACAACAACTGTCAGCTAAAATTTGGATTGCCATTATTTAAATACCTCCATTAATAATAATACATCAATTATATATTTATTCACCCTCATTTGCAAGATCAGAGATTATTTTTTTAAAAATTGGGGCTGCATCTTTACCTCCAACACCACCATTTTCTAAAAATACTGCAACTGCTAATTCAGGATTATTAACAGGTGCATAACCAACAAACCAGGCATGTGGTTTTTCATCATCAATTCCTATTTCAGCTGTTCCAGTTTTTCCAGCAATTTCAATACTTTCTAAATCAGCATTTTTACCAGTACCTTTATCAACAACATTTATAAGCATTTCTTCTAATTTATTGATATTTTCTTTTGCTATTATTTGTCTGAGATCTTCATTTTCTAAATTATTCTTTATCAAAGATGGAAAAACATTTTTACCCTGATTGGCCACAATAGCTATAATTCTATTCATTTGGATAGGATTTGTTAATACTTTTGCCTGCCCCAGTCCTGTCCAGGCTAAATCAACTTTACTGTTTATCTCACCAATACTACTGTTTTTTACTTCAAGGCCGAGATTGATATTTTTTTCAAATCCAAATTTATTTATATATTCAATAAGTCTTTCTTTTGATAATTCTAAAGCAATTTTAGCAAAGGCAGTATTAATAGAATAAGTTAAAGCTTCTTTAAATGTATGTTTTCCAAAAACTTCATTTTGATAATTTCTAACTATATTTCCTTCTATTTTAAGCTCACCTTTGTCATTAAATTCTGTATCCATTTCTACTAATCCACTATCTAAAGCAGAAGCTGCTGTTATTATTTTAAAAGTTGAGCCAGGAGGATAAAGTCCCTGTATTGCTCTATTTAACATAGGACTCTTTTCATTTTTCTGGATTTTTTCCCAATCACTTTGACTCATGCCCAGAACAAATTGATTGGGGTCATAAGAAGGAGAACTAACCATTGCCAAAATTTCTCCATTTTTAGGGTCTGAAACTACTACTGCTCCAGTTTTATTATCCAGAGCCTGCCAAACTTTTTTCTGTAAATCTCTATCTATACTAGTAATTAAGTTTTCACCATCAACAGCTTTTTTTCTCATTAATTCTTTTTTATTATTATTATTTTGCAGATAAAGAATATAACCATTTTTACCTCTTAATTTCTTTTCATAACTTTTTTCTAATCCAGATTTACCTGTTAATTCTCCAGAAATATAATTAATTTCTTCAGATGATTCAATTTCTTTATTGGAAATTTCAGAAATATATCCTGTAAGATGGGCAGTTATTTCTTTATAAGGATAAACTCTGGATTCTTTTTTTCGAAAAAACACACCTGAAATAGGACGTAATTTTTCTTCAAGTTTCTTATAATTTTCCCAGGTCAAAGTTTTTAAAGGAGAAAACCATTCAGGGTTATCAGGGTATCTTTGCAAACTATTCATTATTTCACTTTCATCTACATCCATTATTTGGGTTAATTCTTCTATTAATATTTTTTGATTTTCAACTTTAGCTGCCTGAATCCCAACTTCTACAACCTCTCCCTTAACAGCCAGAGGATTTTTATTTCTATCAAATATTACTCCTCTTTCAGGTAAAATAACCTCCCTTACAAACTTTGACTCTTCAGTCATATCTGGAAAAATTAAATTATAATTCCATTTTATTTTCCAATTTATTAAACTTTCTCTTTTTAAATTCATAGTATATTCATAAATTTTTTTACCAAAATCAGCAGAATTAAAATTCATTCTATAATTAGCACTTGCTGAGAAAAAATCATCTCTTTGAACTATAAGATTTTCAGATTGTTTTCCTTTTATTTTTGCTTTTTTATAAAAATTTTCATATCTATTTTTCATAGTTTCAATAGTTATTTTTTCTTTACTTTCTTCCGCAAGCAAGGAATAAGCCTTTTCATAATTGTTGTTTTCTAATGCCTTTAAATATTCATTTGCTGATTCAACAGGATCCGGTACAAAAACAACATAAGAAGCGCCACCTATTAACAATACCGATAAAATAATAATAGCTATAATGAGGTTCTTTTTATTAACCATAATAACCATTCCCTGTTTTTTATTTTTCGCCTCTCATTTTCATTATTTTTTCATAGGCATCCTGTATTTCTTTAAATCTTTTATTAGCAAGTTCAACAAAATCATCTGGTAAATCTTTAGATATTATACGATCTGGATGATATTCTTTTACTAATTTTCTATATTTCTTTTTTATTTCAGCTGTACTATCATTTCGAGAACATCCTAAAACTTCATAAGGATCTTTTCCTTTTGACAGATTATCCTGTCGATTATTTTGCCTGCTATGACTTCTTTGATAACCACTAGATTGTCTTTGATAACGACTTCTACTGTTTAATCCAAAAATATCCACTGCTTTTTCTAACATTTTAGTTTGTTTAGAAGAAGCTCCTCCATTAGCTGCAGCTATTTGATTCATTAATTCAACCACTCTACCTGCAACATTAGGTTGATTTCCAATTATATTATAAAAATTTTTCGCATATGTCTCAAAAGAAATGTTTTTTCTTTTAGCTTCATCAAAAAAACCTATTACCTCTTTCTTTAGTGCAGGTGGTAAATTTAATTCCCTATCAGTGAAATCATCTACTATATTAATTTCTTCTCTTGTAACAGCTCCATCACCCTGAGCGAGTTTTGCCAACATTCCATATAACTGTTTATAAAAATAAAGTTGTGAATTTGCAGATTGATTGCTCTGTCTTTGACCATAATAAGTTGTACTACTTGAACTGCTATTTAAAACAAAACCAATAAAAGCACCTATAATAGCCCCAGGGATATTAAAAAATATAAACCCAATAAGACTAGAAATAAAAACTGTTCCACACCCCATCTATTTTTATCCTCCTCTATTCATTTCTAATATAATTTGCAAAATATAGTCTGACTCCAATAAATACATATATAAAACTAAATAATAAACCGGTAAAAATATCAAAATCAATATCTATATTTAATATCTGATTACTAAAAACTCCAAATCCAATTAAAGCAATCACTGGTAATAAAAGAACTGATTTTTCTCCCCAACTTAAAATATAATTTTTCCGGCATTTATTGTTAGATTTAAATAAATTAAAATCAAATTTACTATTTTTGAACATAGTCAACCATAAAACTCTTAAAGAATATAAAACAGTAATAATACTACTAATATGTAATATTATAATAAAAAACGGATGATGATCAAGTGAGTATTTTATAAGATGTTTACTATTATATCCAACAAAAAGTGGTATCCCCATTAAAGAAAGAAAACTAATGAATGTAGTTATACTATTTAATTTCTGGCGATTTTGACAATCAACAAAATCTTTTATAAGTACAGAACCATATTCTCTTATTAAATTTGCTGCTCCATTAAATAATGTTGTTTTTGCCAATCCATGAGCTATAATATGGATTATAGCTCCAAGATAGCCATATTTATTTCCACTCCCAATTCCCAGAGCAATAAATCCAAGTTGACTTATAGAACTATAACCTAAAATAATTTTATAATTGTTTTCTCTAATAGCACGGAGGCCACCATAAAAAATCATTAATAAACCTGCATATAATAATAATTGATTACCATCAGTTATTAATTTTAAATAAGTAATAAAACCAAGTTTAGCTACCCAACCTGAAGAAATAGCACAAAATGTTGCTGAAGCTTCACGATAAATCATAGGTATCCAAAAATGCAATCCAAAAATAGCACTCTTAAAACCCATACCAAGGATAAACATATTTTGTAACCAGGTTTCTTCTATTGGTCCTACCTGGGTATAACCATTAGTATAGGCAACTAATACTGTATAAATTAAGAAACTGCCACCTATAAATTGAATTATTAAATATTTCCAGGCTGCAGACTTGTTATCCCATAATAACATCAAAGCAGTAATTACAGAAACCAATTCCCAGCCAGCTACAAATAAAAACCAATTTTTAGTAGTTATCGTCATCGAAAAACTTAAAATATATATTAAAAATAAAAAATAAAACCACTTTTTATTTTCATGAATTTTACGCCAGGCTGAAATCGCTGTAATTATACTTAAAAATATACCAATACTCAAAAATAATAAATTATAATTACTTAAAGTAAAATTACTAAATATAAATTCTTTTATGACCTACACCTCCTGAATTACCTCTATTTTAATTTGATTATTCTCTCTATCAGAATTATATCATAAATTGGAGCTACTACAAAACCAAATTAAAAAAATATATTTGTCAGCTTTTTTGGAAATATTATTTGACAATGTTAAAAAATAATGTTATAGTTAGTTTCGTTGGGTAATAAAAAAATATGAAAGTTTACCCGTTAAACAAATTAGGAGGAATTAATTTAATGATTTATAATGGTACAGTGAAATGGTTTAATGATCAAAAAGGATTCGGTTTTATTGAAAGAGAATCTGGTGACGATGTTTTTGTACACTTTTCTGCAATAGAGCAGGATGGATTCAAAAGCTTAGAAGAAGGCCAGGATGTTGAATTTGAAGTAGTAGAAGGCGACCGTGGCCCTCAGGCAGAAAAAGTTGTTACATTATAAGTAAATAATACTTTTAATATATAGCAACTAACCTCTGACTTTTTGTCAGAGGTTTATTTTTTTATAATGAAAATTTAAATAAAATTAATAGGAGTGAAATTTAATTTGCAAAAAATAAAATTTGAAGAACTAAATATATCAGACAAAATTTTAAAGGCAATAGATGATATGGGGTTTGAAGAAACTACCCCTATCCAAACAAATGCAATCCCATCAATAATAAAAGGACAGGATATTGTAGGACAGGCCCAGACTGGCACAGGAAAAACAGCAGCTTTTGGAATACCTCTTTTAGAACAAATTAGAAGAGGGGAAAAAAATCCACAGGCAATAATATTATGTCCAACCAGAGAATTAGCTATACAGGTTTCTGAAGAATTAAAAAGACTGGCTAAATACAAAAGAAATCTATATACTTTACCTATATATGGTGGTCAATCTATCCAAAGACAGATTAAAGCTTTAAAAAAGGGAGTCCAAATTGTAATTGGAACTCCAGGTAGAGTTATGGATCATATTAGAAGAGGAACTCTAAAATTAACTAATATTGATTATTTTGTACTTGATGAAGCAGATGTCATGCTTGATATGGGTTTTATTGATGATATTGAAACAATACTCAGAGATATTCCTGAAAATAGACAAACACTATTTTTCTCAGCAACAATTCCTGATTCTATTCGTAAACTTAGTAGAAAATATCAGAAAAAATCAGAATTTGTTAAAATAGGGCATGAAAAGTTAACTGTTCCAGGAATTGATCAATATTATTTTGAAGTAAGAAAAGGTAATAAACTGAAAGTTTTAACTCGTTTAATGGATCTTCACACACCTGAAAAAGCCATTGTCTTCTGTAATACTAGAAAAATGGTCGATGAACTAAATATTAAATTACAGGCTCGAGGATATTTATCAGATGGAATTCATGGTGGACTCAATCAAAATCAAAGAGATAGAGTAATGAATAAATTTAGAAATGATAAAATAGAAATTTTAGTAGCAACTGATGTAGCTGCCCGTGGTATTGATGTTGATGACATAGAAATTGTTTTTAATTATGATTTTCCTCAGGATACTGATTACTATGTACATAGAATTGGTAGAACTGGAAGAGCTGGAAAAAGCGGAAAAGCTTTTACCTTTATAGTAGGTAAAGATATTTATAAATTAAGAGATGTTCAAAAATATACAAAAAGTAAAATAAAACGCAAAAAAATACCAACTTTAACTGATGTGGAAACAGCTCGATCTGAACAAATTATAGATGAACTTAGAAATTATATGAAAAGTGCACATCTTGATAAATATATTAAAATGATTGAAGATATGCTCGAAGATGATTTTACATCAATTGAGATAGCAGCTGCTCTATTAAAACAAAGTTTAAATACTGAAGAAGAAACTCCGCAAAAAATTGATTTTGGAGATACTGGCGCAGAACCAGGTATGGTAAGATTATTTGTTAATATAGGCCGAAAAGATAAAATATCTCCCAGACATATTGTTGGGGCAATTGCTGGAGAAACTGGTATTTCTGGAAACTTAATTGGAGCTATTGATGTTTACGATACTTTTACTTTTGTTGAAGTTCCAAGAGAAGACGGACATCAGGTTTTAGAAATAATGAAAAATAATACTATTAACGGCACCAAAATAAATATTGAACCAGCTAACAAAAAATAAATATAAATGATAATTTTAAGGACAGGCTAAGCCTGTCCTTTTTTTATTTGAATATACTTTTTATTTTATTCCATAGATTTCTATTATTTGATGATTTATTATTAAGAAATTTTTTTACTTCTTTTATTTCTTTTTTGGTAGCTTCTCTTTCTATTTTTTGAAAGCGTTCTGGAATAAAACTGATTATTTCCCATTTTTCTAAATTAAGTTTATCTATTTTTTGATCACTTCTCTTAATTATCTTTCTCCCGTCAACAAGAAGATAAATATATTCACTTTCCTCATTATTTTTAAATTCATATATTTGATTAATATTCATTTTATACTCCTCTTATTTAATCCAAATCAAGAGTAACTGTAATAGGACAGTGATCTGAACCCATAACATCTGTTAAAATATCAGCATCTTCAAGCTTAGTCTCCAAACCCTCAGAAATAAAATGATAATCTATTCTCCAGCCTGCATCTCTTTCTCTGGCCCTGGTTCTATAACTCCACCAGGAATAGGTTTCTTTATCTGGATGGAAATAACGATAAGTATCAATATAACCATGATTTTCTAGCTTATCCAGCCATTCTCTTTCCACAGGCAAAAATCCGGAAACATCCTTATTAGCTTCAGGGTTTTTAAGATCTATAGGATGATGAGCAGTGTTATAATCACCAAAAATTAATATTTCTTTACCATTTTCTCTTAAATCCTCACAATAATCCAATACTTCATCATAAAAATCTAATTTATAATTTAACCTTTTCTTATTTCTCTTACCATTTGGAAAATATATATTTAATAAATAAAAGTCCTCATATTCAGCCACAAGTACTCTGCCTTCTTCATCAAATCTGTCTACTCCCAGTCCAAACCAAACATCAACAGGTTCTTTTTTAGTATATAAAGCAACACCACTATAGCCTTTCTTTTCCCCATAATTAAAATAGGAGTAATAGTTATTTATATTTCTTAATTTATCTTTTAATTGATGATCCTGAATTCTAATTTCCTGTAAACCCAAAACATCAGGATCTTCCTCTTCTATCCAGTCTAAAAAACCTTTACGGGTTACAGCTCTTATTCCATTTACATTCCATGAATAAAATCTCATTAATTATACCCTCCTGTGAATTTATGTCTAAGTTCTGTTACATTATGAAGTGAACCTGTAATTAAAATAAGATCATCTTCCTTAGAAATATCTAATGCATAGTTTAATCCTAATTCCAAATTATTTCTAATAACAGCTTTTTTATCATCTACAATATACTTCTTTAATGTTTCAGCTTTTACAGCCCTTTTACTTCTATTTTGGGTTAAAATAAAATGATCTCCTTTTTTTTCTAACTCTTCTATCATATTTTTTATATTTTTATCTGAAAAAATACTAATTAAAATTATAAGTTTACTGTATTTGAATCTGTTGAGTTCTTTATTTAGATTTTTTATCCCTTCTAGATTATGACTTCCATCTAAAATTATAAGAGGTTTTTCTTTTACTACTTCCAGTCTTCCTGGCCAGGTAATATGTATAAGTGCTTTTCTTATATCTTTTTCACTCACATAAAACATCTTGTTTAACTCTTCAATAACTGCTAAAGCAGTAACTGTGTTAAGAATTTGATATCTACCTAATAATGAAATCTTTAGATTATTTAAAGTACAATCAGGTCCTTTTAGGTTAAAACTTTGATTTTTATGATTGAAATCCGTTTTTTCCCAGAAATATTTTTGATTAATGTTAATTAATTCTGCCTTCTCTTTGGTTGCTTTTTCCTCTAAAGCCTCTAAAACTACAGCTTTTTGGGCAGCTGTTATCACTTTTTGCTTTGGTTTAATTATACCTGCTTTTTCTTTGGAAATTTCTTCTATAGTATCTCCCAGATATTCGGTATGATCCAGCCCAACATTTGTAATCACCGAAATCATACTATCAACTACATTAGTAGCATCCAGTCTTCCACCCATCCCGGTTTCTAAAACTACTAAATCTAAATTTTTATTTGAAAAATAACAGAAGGCAATAGCAGTAATGATCTCAAAAAAAGTTGGATGTTCTAATTCCCTGGCAACTCTATTAATATGTGGTTTTATATTTTTAACTAATTCAGCAAGTTCTTGACTGGATATCATCCTGTCATTAATTCTAATTCTTTCTTTTAAATCCATAACTCCAGGTGAAGTAAAAGTTCCTATATTATATCCAGCTTCTTTATAAATTACAGTTAAAATCTCAGCAATTGATCCTTTACCATTAGTTCCGGCGATATGAATAAAATCTAAATTATCTTGAGGATTGTCCAAATAATCTAATAATAAATTAATCCTCTTTAGAGTTGCTTTAACAGAAGTTTTATCAAAGTTTTTTAAATAATCTATTTCTTTCATTATTAAACCTCATTTCTCCAAAACATTAACTAATCTGATATATCTTTTACCACATCAGAAATAATTTCATATCTAAATCCCTTATTTTTCAAATAAACTTTTAATTTTACTAAATCTTTATCTTTATTATGACTTTTGCTTTTCCACTTTTTAGCAAGTTTTACTGCTGTTTTATATTCAAGACCATAAGGATACTCACTATTTAAAGCTTCATTTATTATTTTTTCATCTACTCCTTTATCCTTTAGTTCTTTTATTAATAGGTATTTACCCTTAGGAGAATGCTTCACCTTATGTCTTATCCATTTTTTTGCAAATCTTTTATCATTAAGATAATCCAGTTCTTTGATTCTGGGTATAATTTCCTCAATTACTTTAATATCATGCCCTTTTTGCAAAAGTCTTTTTTTGAGTTCAAAGACACTCCTATCTCTATAAGAAATCAAACGGTAGGCATCTTCTCTAGCTTTTTGTTTTTCTCCTTCATCTACCATAAACCAGGCCAACTCCTTAAATTATTTTTTTACTATTATATTTTGACTATCAAGATCTCCTATATATTTATCTTCTTCCCAGGAAATACTGTCATACATTATTTTATATTCATCACCATTTTCAAGAAGAAATTCTCCAGACCATAAATCATCATTGACCATTTCCAAAGAATAAGATTTATCTGCAGGATCCCAGTTATTCATTGTCCCCACAAGATGCACCTCATTTAGATCATTTAAATTATAATTTGAAGGCTTAAATTCAACTTTAAGTCTATTATTTATTCTAATTTTATCACTTACTTTCTTAAAAATACTATTCCCAATTCCTTTTACTTTTTTAAGCTGTTCCTTTGATTTTAAAAATCCATTTTTCTTTCTATACTCCACAATATTTTCAGCTTTACTTTTACCAATACCTTTAATTTTCATCAAATCCTCTATCGTTGCTTTGTTTATATTAATCATTATTACCACCCCTTAAATTTATTGACTTTCTTGATAGTTTAATTTGTAGTTATTAATTCACCTTTTTCATTAAAAAGTTTTGCAGAATCTCCTTCATTGTTCCAAATATAAGCTTTGGTCCATATGATAGTACCTTCTTTTTCTTCTGCATTTCTTCCTGAAACTATTTTGATTACCTCTCCTGAATTAAGTATAGTTCCCTGGGGAATATAAAATTTTTGATCACCTTTTACACTTAACAATATCCACCCAGAAATATCTATTTTTTTATTACTATTATTTCTTATTTTTACTATTTCGGCTTCTTTATCTAAATTAACAATTTCTACATTATTATCAGTTGAATTATTGTCAGTTGAATCATTACTATCTTTTTTTGTTTCTACTTTTAAAGATTTTTTATTATAATCAACTGTGGTTTCCCCATCACTTGAAATAACAATAGTTCCCTGTTTATCCGTTCTAAATATATTACTATCTATTTCATCTAATTTATTAATTACTTCCAGAGAAGGATGGCCATAATTATTATCAGCCCCAACACTAAAAATTGAAGCCTGAGGATCGACTTTTTCTAAAAAACTAAGACTGTTTGAAGTATCACTTCCATGATGAGCAACTTTATATACCTGACTTTTTAGATCTATTCCAGAACTTATTAATTGATTTTCTACTTTTTCTTCAGCATCACCGGTAAAAAGAAATGATATTTTTTTATAATCAAGTTTAACTACTACAGACCAATTATTCAAATCCTGATAATCATTAGATATAGGAGAAAGTATTTCAGCCTTAAGTTCATCATCTTCGACAATTATTAAACCCTTTTTAGCAGCTTTTATCTTTTTGCCTTTAGCATCAATTGCCAAAAGTACATCTTCATAAGTTTTGGTTGTATGATTGACCTGAGGCATATAAATTTTGCCTATTTTAAAAGAATTAATTACATTATCAAGTCCTCCTATATGGTCAGCATGAGGATGTGTACCAATTAAATAATCAATCTCTTCAATATTGTGTTTTTTTATGTATTCTACTACCTTTTCCCCCTGATCATTATCTCCAGCATCTATTAACATGTTTTCTGTATTTGGTAATTCAATTAAGATAGCATCACCCTGACCTACATCAATAAAATGAGTTGTAATTTCATTTTGGGCAGATACAGGATATACTATAAAAACAGAAATTATTAAAATAATTATTAATAACTGAAAAACTTTATACAATTTTTTCATTATAATCCTCCTAAAAATCATTAAGCTTTTTTAAATTATAGCATACAAATAACAATTTACAAAATAAAAAAAGACAGCATATGCTGTCTTTAAGGAAAGAACTAATTCCTAAGCTTTTGCTGCCCCCTTAGGATGTCTTCTATTTGTAGCAATCAAACTATAACCCAATCCAAGAACCAAACTACCAGCTAAACCAGCAAGTACATTGAAACCACTTACCATTAATAACCAATCTCCAAGTAGTACATCACCAACCCAGGCCCCAATGGCAGATACAGCAAGTAGTATCAAATAGTTGTTTTTTATATCCTCAAACCTGGATCTAAACACCATTTGAAGGGCAACGGCCATTACCAATGAAATAATAGCTAAAACTAACCAATACATTTTTCTCCCCCTTTTTTACTCGACCGACCAGTCAGTTTATTACAATATTATTATACCTCTTTTTCTCATGATTGTCAAAATTATTTTTATATTTCAGATATTGTGTATTGCAAAGCAAACATTTGTATGGTATTATGTATTTAAACATTAGTTTGGGAGGCGGCTAATATGTCAGATGAAAATATAGACTATAGTGAATTTCCTGATAATAATATTTTGTGTGTTGATATGAAATCTTTTTATGCAAGTATAGAAGCGGTTGATCGCAACCTTGATCCCTGGGAAGTACCAATTGCAGTCATTGGGAATAAACAAAAAAAAGGGGGCGTAGTATTAGCAGCTACTCCTGCTATGAAAGATAAATTTAATATTGGGACAGCAAATAGAGTTTATCAAATCCCCGACAACACTGAAATAATAATGGTGGAGGCCCGAATGGGTCTTTATTTACAGGTATCTATGGAAATCACCCGTCTTTTTAATGATTTTGTGCCCTTAGATTCAATCCATGTTTATTCTATTGATGAATCATGGCTTAAACTTTCTGAAGATAAAAACGAAAGCTGTAAAACTGCTCAAACCATCAAAAATGCATTAATGAATGAATTTGGACTTCCTTCAAGTATGGCCCTGGGCCCAAATATGTTTTTAGCTAAAGTTGCCATGGATGTTGAAGGCAAAAAAAGAGGACTGGTACGATGGACTTATGATGATGTAAAAGATAAATTATGGCCTTTACCCCTAAAAAAAACCTGGGGAATCGGTGATCGCCTGGCAAAAAGATTTAGAAAAATCGGAGTAAAAACTATAGGGAATTTAGCTCATCTTCCTTTAGAATATCTGGAAAATAAATTTGGTATTATGGGAAACCAGCTTTATTATCATGCCTGGGGAATTGATTTATCTAAAGTTGAAGGACATTATAAGGATAAAAAAGTAAGTATAGGTAGAGGTATAACTTTGTATAAAGATTACTCAGAAATTGAAGAAATTAAAACAGTAATATTTGAATTAAGTGAAGAAGTAGCTAAAAGAGCCAGAAATAATAATTTAGTAGGTAAAACAATTTCCTTAATTGTTGGTTATAGCAAAAAGGAATTAAAAAATGGTTTCCAGAGACAATTGACAATTAATGAATATACAAATTTCACTTTTGATATTTATAATAGCTGTTTAAAACTTTTAAGAGAAAATTATGAGGGCGAAAAAGTAAGAAAAGTAAGTATAAATATTTCTAATCTGGTTTCTGATAGAAAAATACAGTTAAATTTATTTAATGATAAAAATAAAGAATTAGAGTTGGCTAAAATCAAAGATGAATTAAATGAAAAATTTAATCATAAAGCTTTATTTTATGGTCGCAGTTTAAAAAAATCCAGTATTAGAAATAGAATTAATATAACTATTGGAGGGCATAATGCCTGGTAAAGACAATATGGAAAGGAGTTATAAAATGAGTATAAAAGATCGAGGTAACATTAAGTGGACATCATTAATGCTGGTAGAACACAGAAAAAAACTTGAAAAATTAAAAAACAATGAAAATAACAAAGAAAAACCCGAACTTAGTGAAGATGAATTAGAAAGATTAAATTATATTCTAAAAAGAGCTATAAATGAAAATTTAAATATAGAAGTAATATATTATCACAAAAAAAATTTCCATCACTGTAAGGGAAAGATAATGAAAATTAAATCTTTCCCTCAAAAAATTATTCTTAACAGTAATGAAAAATATAATAAAATTGAAATTTTAATAAATGATATAATCGATATAAAATTAATAGATTATTAATTTCTACTTAATTATTTATTTTTTCTAGAAACAAAAACTGCTACTCCAATTACAAAAAATACTGCTACTAAAACTGGCCAGGACATTTTTTATCACCTCACATTAAGTTATTTAAATCATCTATTTTCTAAAGGAGTTGAAGCTTTAAAATC
>Ga0102941_1000151_pt1 | contig 29667 bp, 28 predicted proteins | sample SalPonR2_C_D2_MG_FD_79281 | JGI IMG/M metagenome (GOLD analysis project Ga0102941, IMG submission 79281) | Salt pond soil microbial communities from South San Francisco under conditions of wetland restoration - Salt Pond MetaG R2_C_D2_MG | ecosystem: Environmental > Aquatic > Marine > Intertidal... | reverse complement strand
TCGCCGGAATCGTCAATCCACCGTCGAAAAAGAAGTACGGGCACTACACCAACCCCGAGGTTTCAGGGGCGGCCGACGATTGGTTTGCTGCAGCGCAATATAACGAAGGATCGTGGTGGCCGATGTGGGATACCTGGCTGGCCAAACGGTCGGGAAAACAGGTTCCAGCGCGAATCCCCGGTGAAGGCCCCTTTAAATCACTGGCTCCGGCGCCCGGGACTTACGTAAAGTCAACGACAAGCGCCTGATCTTCAAATACATTTCGCAGCTATGCTGCAGCGCAGCATTTCTCTTGACATTCTGCACTGCAGCATTCATATAGGGGCCATAGCAATTCACGGCTCTGCACAGGGCCAATCCTCGACTGGAGAAGACCAATGGCAAAAGCCGCCGCACCCGATTTCACCAAGTACATGTCCGAAATGCTGGGCACGTTCCCCGTTGACATGTCCGCCATGACCGATGCGTTCAAATCGCAGGCCGCCATGGGCGAAAAAATGTCGAAAGTGGCGCTGGACGCTGCTGAAAAGTCGACGGAGATCTCGTCCAAGTGGACCAAGGACACCATCGCCAAGATGTCCGACGTGACCGCTGTCAAGGACGAGCCCACCGACTATACCAAGGCGATGACCGACTTCGCCTCTGCCCAGGCTGAAATGGCTGCTGAAACCATGGCGGCCTTTGCCGAAGTGGCAAAGAAAGTGCAGATGGAAACCGTCGAACTGATGATGGCAGCCGGCAAGGAAGCTTCGGAAGAAGCAACCGCAGCTGTCAAGAAAGCCACCGCCGAGGTGACCACCGCAGCCAAGAAAGCCGCGGCAAAGTAATCCGACCTTCGGGTCACTGCATTCCGCGCCGGCGTCCTCCCCGCCGGCAAGGATCAAGAAGGGCAGGCCAAATCTTGGTCTGCCCTTCGTCTTTTTCTGCCGCTGCACAATAAATTTGCAATTTGCTCACAGCCGCGTAGGCTGATCCATGCTGCACTGCAGGGAGAGGGAGCCCGCCGGATGCCGGACCAAGGTGAGACACTTCTGATCAAGCGCTACGCGAGCCGCAGGCTCTACAACACGGAGACGTCCGACTACGTTACGCTGGAGGATATCGCCGGGTTCATCCGCACCGGGCGCGAGGTCAAGATCGTCGACTTGAAATCGGGCGATGACCTGACACGCCAGTATCTCCTGCAGATCATCGCCGAGCACGAAAGCCGTGGCGAAAGCGTGCTGCCCATCGCGGTGCTGACGGATCTCGTGCGCAGTTATTCGACCCAGGCCGGATCCGTTGTGCCCGATTTCCTCGCCATGAGCTTCGAGATGCTCAAGCAAGGCCAATCCAAGATGGTCGAGAACATCGCCGCGATAAATCCCATGGCCAGCATGCCCGGGTTCGAGGCCATGCGCGTGCAGCAAGAAGCCTTTCTCAAGGCCATGACCGGCGGCATCGGGACCCAGTGGTCCGGCCCTTCGCCCGACATGAACGATGACGACGGGGCGGGCGACGATCGGAACGCGGCACAGGAACTCGATGACATCAAACGCCAGTTGGCGGACCTCCAATCCAAGCTCAGCAAGATGTAGCCGTCGCCCGGGCACGCCCCTGGCTTCTCTGTTTCGAAAATATCCCGGGGGGCGCCGAAGGCGCGGGGCAGAGCCCCCAATTTTTCCCTGAAAAATTGCACGCGGCGACGGTGCAGCCGTCGCAATTCCGAGATCGCGTTCCGTGCGGCCTGCCGGTCAGACGACCGATGCAAAGACCTGTTTCAGCGCCGCATCCAGCTTGTCGAACATCTCGTCCATCTGTGCATCCGTCAAGGTGAAGGGCGGGCACAGCACCACCGATTGCCCCAGCGGGCGGCAGATCAACCCGTGATCGGTGCAGGTATTGGCAATCCGCTCCGACACGCTCAGGTTGCCTTCGAAGGGCACCTTGCCGTCTCGGTCGCGCACCGCTTCCAGCGCCCACATGTAGCCGATTCCGCGCAGTTCTCCGATATTGGGATGCTCCGCGATCTTGCGCAAACCGGCCTCCATCCGGCCGGTGCCGGCACGGACCATGTCCAAAAGCCCTTCATTCAGAACGACATCGATGGCCTTCAGCGCGATTGCGCACCCCACAGGGTGGCCCGACGCGGTGAAGCCATGGGGAAACTCCTCGATCGGGTCGATGGCCGCTTGCAACCTGTCGGTCATCTCGGGCCCCAGGATCACGGCGCCCATGGGGAAATATCCCGCCGTCAGCACCTTGGACGAGATGATCGCATCGGGCATGAACCCGTAGGTCTCGCAGCCCCAGACCTCGCCGGTGCGTCCGAAGCCGCAGATCACCTCGTCCGAGATCAGCGGGATGCCGTGTTTTTTCAAGATCGGCTGGATTGCCTGGAAATATCCGTGCGACGGCACGATCACACCGCCGGCCCCCATCACCGGTTCGGCAAAAAAGCCTGCGATGGTCTCGGGCCCCTCGCGTGCGATCACGTCTTCCAGTTCGGCGGCCATGCGCGCGGTGAATTGCGCCTCGGTCTCGCCGTCACGTCCATTGCGCCAGTAATGTGGGCAGGACAGATGGATGAACCCGTCCAGCGGCAGCCCGAAAACCTCGTTATAAGGTTTGCCCGTCATCGAGGCCGATACCGCGGTCACCCCGTGATAGGCGTTCACGCGGGTCAGGATCTTGCGCGCCTCGGGCCTCCCTTCGGCCCGGTTCATGAACCACAGCATCTTGACCATGGTGTCATTCGCCTCGGATCCGGAATTGGTGTAGAACACCTTGCCGCGGGCAAAGGGTGACACCTCGACCAGGCGCTCCGACAGGGCGACGGTCTGGTCCGACATGCGGCCGAAAAACGCGTGATAGCCGGGAAACCGGTCATACTGGTCCTTGGCCGCCTGGGCCAATCCCTTGTGATCGAAGCCCGCCACCATGTTCCAAAGCCCGGAATTGGCATCCAGGTAGCGCTTGCCGTTCGTATCCACGACATACGGCCCCTCGCCATGGGTGAGAACGACCGTTCCGCGTTCACGGATCGAGGGCAGATCGGTGAATCCGTACAGCGAATGGGCCTCGGCCCTTGCCTCCCAGGAATTGGGCGCGTGGTCGTTCATGGGAGCCTCCGGTTGACGTTATGACGCCAAGCTAATCCTCTCCCACGGCACCCGCAATCGCTGTTGTGACGTCCTGCACATGCCCGCCCGTGCGGCCACCTGTCCCCGGCCCCGATCGACCGGGGGCCTATGTGTTGACGGGCGTCATGTTCCGTAGGCGCGCGTCTCGCCCTTCACATCCTCGGCGGCGGCAACCAGCGCGCCGGTGATGAAATCCAGATCCGGTTTCTGCAGGCGCGCGGGCAGGCGCACATCGCAAGCCCGCATCAGCATCGCGCGGGTCTGCGGCAGTTCCTGCCGGTCGCCGGGAATGAAACGCCAGTTCCAGAAGGCGCGCGCATTGTCGGTGCTGAGACCGAAGACCTGCACCTTGACCCCGCGCGCCTCGGCGGCGGTGGCAAAGGCCTTTGCGTCGGCATCGCTGTCGAACCCGACCAGGTTGAACTGGATCGAATCCGGCGCGCGGTCTTCGGGGGGCAAGGCGTCGGGAACATACATCCAGGGCGATGCGTTCAGCCCTTCGGCCACATAGTCATGGTTGGCGCGTCCATCGCGGACGCGACGGGCCACTTCGGGCAGCTGCGGGCGGATCACGGCGGCGCTGAGGTTCTGCATGCGCATGTTGTAAAGCGGCAGCTCGTTCTGCCAGCGTTGGAAAGCGACCTCCAGTTCGGGATCGTTCTGCCCGTCCGGGCCCTTGTGCTTTTTCCAGTTGTGCTCATAGGCGCCCGACATGATGACCGCACGCGCGGCCAGATCCGCGTCATCGGTGATCAGGATTCCGCCTTCGCCCGCGTTGACCAGTTTGTAGGACTGGAAGCTGAAACAGCCGATCGCGCCGATCGTGCCGATCTTGCGGCCATGCCAGGTGGTGCCGAGCGAATGGGCCGCGTCTTCGATCACGGGCACGCCGCGGGCGTCGCACAGCGCCATGATCGCATCCATGTCGGACGTGTGGCCGCGCATGTGGCTGATGATGACCGCGCTGATCGTGTCGTCCAGCTTGGCTTCGAAATCATCCATGTCGATGCGGTAGTTTTCGCCAACTTCGACCAGAACCGGCTGGCAATGCGCGTGAACCACCGCCGAGGGCACGGCGGCGAAGGTAAAGCCGGGGATCAGGACGCGCGCATGATCGGGCAGATCCAGCGCTTCGAGCGACAAGAAGATCGCGGCCGAACACGACGACACCGCCAGCGCGTATTTCGCGCCCATCAGATCGGCGAATTCGCGTTCCAGAAGGGCCACCGGCGCATCCTGCGGCGCGGTGTAGCGAAACAGGTCACCCGATTGCAGAAGCCGGTCAATCTCGGCCCGCGCGGCTGCGGGGATCGGTTCGGCATCATAAACATTGGGGGCCGATACATGCGCCTGTGCCATGGTTTCACCTTTTTGGAATAGTCATTTTCGATTTCCTTACACCGAAGGGCGCGCAAAAGCTATCCCCCGGCAAGAGATGTCATCGAATTGTCGCTTACACGCCGAAGCGATCGCGCAGCGCGTACCAGGTCATCGCCAGCGTCAAAAGCGGCGCGCGCAACGCGGTCCCGCCCGGAAACCGCGGGATCGGCAGAGCCTCGAAAGTGGTCAGGCCCTCTTCCTGGCCCATCACGGCTTCGGCCATCACGCGTCCCGCAATTCCGGTCAGGGCCACGCCCTGTCCCGAAAACCCGGCCCCCGACAGGATGTTGGGGCCCACCCGTGCCAGATGCGGCAGCCGCGTCATGGTGATGCCAAGCGATCCGCCCCAGACATGGCTGATGCCCACGCCCTGAAGCTGCGGAAACAGCGCGTGCATCCGGGCCACCAGGGCGCTGGAGATGTCGGTGGGAAACCCGATCGAATAGCTTTCGCGCCCCCCGAACAGGAATCGCCTGTCATGGGAAAACCGGTAATAATTCACCACGAACTTGCTGTCGGCCACAGCGATATCCCTGGCCAGCACATCTTGCCAGCGGTCGGGAATCGGATCGGTCGCGGCGATGAAGCTGTTGATCGGCATCACCCGCGCGTTCACCTCGGGCAAGATGTTGGGCAGGTATCCATTGCCCGCGATGATCGCATGTCCGGCGTCGACCTGGCCGCGTGCGGTCACCAGCGTCACGCCCGGTTGCGGCACCACGTGGGTCACCTCGGAGCGTTCATAGATGACGGCGCCCGCAGCTTCAGCCGCGCGGGCCAGCGCCTGTGCATAGGCCATCGGGTGGACATGGCCGCCGCCCGTCGGGTGATGGAAACCGCCCGCATAGAGGGGCGATTTCACCAGGTCGCGGAAGGCGTCCGGACCCATCACCTCGGCATCGAAACCATAGAAGGCGCGCAGATGGTCCAGCTCGGCGCGTGCGTGATCCAGATCGGCGGGAGTGTATTCCCCATGGGCGATACCGGGGGTGTACCGGGCCTCGGGGGCCTCCATCAGGCAGAAGTCGCGCAACTGCGCATGACCTGCCTCGGCCAGATCCCAGGCCGCGCGCGCGCGTGCCTTGCCGATCCGGGTCTCAAGCCAGCGCTGCGATGTGTTGAAGCCCGCGTGGATCTGCCCGCCGTTGCGCCCGGATGCGCCAAAGCCCGCCCTGTGTGCATCCAGAACCACAACGCGGCGACCGGCCCGCGCCAGCGTCAAGGCAGCCCAAAGCCCGGTATAGCCTGCACCCAAAATGGCCACATCCGCCTTGACCACACCGGTCAGCGCAGGCCGTTCGGGCGGTGGCGGGACAGACGCCGCATACCATGATGGCGCATGCTGCCCCGGCCGGTCGTTGCGATAGAGCGGGTTCAAGGGCGCGGCTCAGACATTCATCAGCAGATGTTCCCGCTCCCATGGCGAGATGACCTGCAGGAATTCGTTGTATTCCAATTCCTTGACCGCCACGTAGACGCGGCAGAAGTCGGGCCCCAGAATCCGCTGGATCGTCTTGTTGGCGTCCAGCAGTCCAAGCGCGTCGCCAAGCCCGCGAGGCACCCCGCTATCGGCCTTGTAGGCGTCGCCGGTGAACGGATCGGAGGGATCGGTTTCCTCGATCAGGCCGACCAACCCGCAGGCAAGCGAGGCTGCGATTCCCAGGTACGGGTTGCAATCCATGCCGGGCAGGCGGTTTTCCACGCGCCGGGCCTCGGGGCCCGAAACCGGCACCCGCAGGCCCGTGGTGCGGTTGTCGCGGCCCCATTCCAGATTGATCGGCGCGGCAAAGTCGGGAACATAGCGGCGATAGCTGTTCACATAGGGCGCCAGCAGCGCCACCACGGCGGGCAGGTTGCGCTGCATCCCGCCGATGAAGTGGAAGAACGCGGGCGTTTCCGAATTGTCCTGGGCCGAAAATATGTTTTGCCCGGTTTCGGTATTCACGACCGAATGATGGATATGCATGGCGCTGCCCGGCTCGCCCTCGATGGGCTTGGCCATGAAGGTGGCGTAGCAGCCCTGCCGCAGGGCCGCCTCGCGGATCATGCGCTTGAAATAGAACATCTCGTCCGCCAGCCGCACGGGATCGCCATGGCGCAGGTTCAGTTCGATCTGGCCGGCGCCGCCTTCTTGCAAGATGCCGTCGATCTCCAGCCCCATGTCCTCGGCGAAATCGTAGATGTCGTCGATGACGGGGCCGTATTCATCGACCGCCGACATCGAATAGGCCTGACGGGCCGCCGCGCGACGCCCGGACCGGCCCATGGGCGGCTCGATCTCGCGCGCGGGATCGGTGTTGGGGGCGACAAGGTAGAATTCCATCTCGGGGGCGACGATGGGGGTCAGGCCACGGGCCCGGTACTGATCGACCACCCGCTTGAGCACGTTGCGGGGCGCGAAAGGCACCGGATTGCCGGCCTGATCGTCGATGTCATGGATCACCTGAAGCGTCCTGTCGGCCGTCCATGGCGCAGGCAGGGCGGTCGAGAAATCGGGCGTCAGCACCATGTCGGGTTCGGTAAAGCCATCGGCCACGTTATCGGCCCAATCCCCGGTGATGGTCTGGAAGAAGATCGAATTGGGCAGGTAGAAGTGGCTTTGCCGCGCGAATTTGGGCCCCGGCATCGCCTTGCCGCGCGCCACGCCTGCAAGGTCGGCGACGATGCATTCCACCTCGTCCACGATGCCGGTCTCGAAGTAGCGCTGCGCGACCTCGGGCAGTTTCGCGATAAGCTCGTCGACGGGGGTTTTCATGTGGAGGCCTTTGCAAAGGGGATCTGCGCGGCCGGGTTGCCTTCCAGGACGCTGGCGATCCAGTCGTGGATAAGAGGATTGTCGACCGGTGCGGGCAGGGCGGCGGTCGCCGCCTTGAGCAGCGGACCCGGCACGGCCGCGCCCCGATGCGCGATCAGGGTTTCCACCACGCTGGCCCCGAATTCGGGATGCGGCTGGATGGTCAGGATGTGATCGCCGTAGGCGACGAACGCGTTCTTGCAAGACCCGGACATGCCCAGGTGCGTCGCATCCTCGGGCAGGGTCATGACCTGATCCTGGTGCCAGGCATTCAGCGCCAGTTCGGTGTCGCCCACGCGGTAGATTTGCCGCCCGATGGACCAGCCGCCGGGGAACTTGGCGACTGTTCCGCCAAAAGCCTGGGCAATGATCTGATGGCCGAAACAGACCCCGACAAGCGGGCGTTTCGCATCGCGGATCGCGCGCAGAAGCGCCTCGAGCGGCGGTATCCAGGCGAAATCCTCGTAGGCGCCGTGGCGCGAGCCTGTGACCAGCCATGCATCGGCCGCGTCGGGGCCGTCGGGAAACGCGCCGTCGACAACGGAATAGGTGCGCACATCATAGCCGCGCCCGGTGAACATGGCACTGTACAGCGCGGTGTAATCGCCGTCCTTGGCCCTCACTTCGTCAGGGATATGGCCGGTTTGCAGGATGCCGAGGATCATGTGTGGCTCATGGATTGTGGTGCTGCAAAGCTATGCCTGCGCCGGGCGGCCCACAAGGGGGCGCAAAACGCTTGCAAGCGTTTGGCAAATCCCTTGCAAGGGATTTTGCGCCGGTCACACGGTGTCGAGGTAAAGCTCTTGCTGTTCCTCGGGGCTGAGCTCGGCCATGTAGTGCAGTTCCTGCCGCTTGGTGGCCAGGAAATTGGCGATGAGATCGGGGTCGAAGATGCGTTTGATCTCGGCGCTTTGGTCAAAGGCCGCGATCGCGGCGTCCCAGCTGCGCGGCAGGTGTTCCAGGTCCTGGTCGTAGGCATTGCCCTGAATGGGCGGCGGTGCGTCCTGGCCATCCTCGATCCCGTTCAGGGCGGCGCCGAGGATGGCGGCGAGAAAGAGGTAGGGATTGATGTCACCACCGGCCACGCGGTGTTCGATCCGGCGCGCAACCGGTGGGCCCGATGGGACGCGCAGGGCGCTTGTGCGGTTCTCATAGGCCCAGGCGATGCCCGTTGGCGCATGCGCCCCCGGCACCAGGCGGTCATAGCTGGACGCGTGCGGGGCAAACACCAGCATGGACCCCGGCATCGCCTTGAGGCAGCCGGCGATGGCGTGGCGCAGGCGGTCCGATCCGGCCGCGCTGCCGTCGTCGAAGATGTTGTTTCCATCCGCATCCAGCACCGAGAAATGCGTGTGCAGCCCGTTGCCGGCGTAATCGGGATAGGGTTTCGCCATGAAGCTGGCCGCGAAGCCATGCTTGCGCGCCAGGCCACGGGTCAGCAGCTTGAACAGCCACGCATCGTCCGCCGCCTTCAGGGCATCGGGGCTGTGCATCAGGTTGATCTCGAACTGGCCCGGTCCCGCTTCGGAAATCGTGGTATCGGCGGGAATGTCCATCGCCTCGCAGGCATCATGCAGCGAGGTCAGGAAATCATCGAAGGCATCGAGTTGCCGGAGGGCCAGGATTTCGGCCTGCTGGCGGCGTTTGCCCGATCGCGGTGACGGCGGCACGCGCAATTCCTTGCCGCGGTCATCGATGATGTAGAATTCCAGTTCGGTCGCCACCACCGGGGTCAGCCCGAGCGCGCTGTAGCGCTCGATCACGCGGGCCAGCGCCTGGCGGGGATCGCCCTCGTAGGGGCGGCCATCTTCGTGGAACATCCATATCGGCAGGAGTGCCGTGGGCGTATCAAGCCATGGCACGGGCAAGAAGCCGCGTTCCGTCGGACGCAGGATGCCGTCGGGGTCACCCGCCTCGAACACGAGCGGGCTGTTTTCGATGTCTTCGCCCCAGATGTCGAGATTGAGGACCGAAAACGGAAACCGGGTGCCTTCCGCGAGCGTCTTTCCCGCGAAACGCCGCGCGATGCGCTTTCCGCGCGCCTGGCCGTTCAGGTCCGCCGCGATGGTCGTGATGGCCTTGATGTCGGGATGGTCGAAAAGGTAGTCGCTCATCGAATGACCTGCGGACGAATGCGTAACTTGCGCCGCTGGTCACTCGGCAAATGGCGGTTCAGTCGCGTGTTGATGGCGCCGAACAGCCAGATGATGCAAAGGGTCAGAAGCACGAAGTATACCGCCACGATCGGGTAGGGAATGAAAGGGTTGAACGTGCGGTCCGCGAAATAATTCGCGTAGTACAGCGCATCGCCCCGCTGCTGGAACGCGGGGAAGGACGAAAAGAACACCAGTGCCGTCGCATGGAACAGAAAGATCGCTTCATTCGTGTAGGCGGGCCAGGCCAGCCGCATGGTGGTGGGAAAGGTGATGCGGCGGAATTTCTTCCAGCCCGACAGGCCATAGGCGTCGGCGGCTTCCAGATCGCCCTTGGGCACCGACCTGAGCGCGCCATAGAAGATCTCGGCCGCGTAGGCGGAGGTATTGCAGAACAGCACGATCAGGGCCCCCAGCCAGGCGCGCGCGAGCCAGCGGGTCTCGGCCTCGATCATGACGCCGAACAGTTCGAATTCCACGCCCAGCCGGGGCAACATGACGAAGGTCTCGTAGGCCATGAAGAACTGGATGAAGAGCGGCGAACCGCGAAACAGGAAGATGAACCATTCCGCCGGTTTGCGAACCGGCCACCGGGGCGAGGCCTTGGCCACCGCCAGGGTGACCGCGAAGACGAACCCGAAGCTGAGCGCCAAGAGGCCGAAATAGATGTTCCAGATCATGCCCGAGCCGATCAGGACGACCTGTTCGCACAGCGTGATGTCCGACCGGGGCAACAGGCGTTCGCCGATCCCGATGGAGCGCAGGGCATAGGCCTGGAATGCCTCGGCGCAGCTCATGCCGCGGCCTTTCGGAGCGCTTCGCCGGCGGCCGTCGCCTGCCCGTGGCTCAGCCGGGCCGTCAGGCGCGCCAGGACGATTTCCGACACGCGCGTGAAGGCGAGGTAAAAGACCAGAAGGCCGAGGAAATACCAGAACCGCCAGTCGGGATGGGGGTATTGGAACGCCGATGTGCGGCTGCCGCCCAGTTCGCGCGCCCAGTAGACGATATCCTCGATCCCCAGCAGAAACAGAAGCGGCGTGGCCTTGATCAGGATCATCCAGATATTGCTCAGGCCGGGCAGCGCATAGATCCACATTTGCGGCACCAGCACGCGGCGAAACACCTGGGCGCGGGTCATGCCATAGGCTTCGGCGGTTTCCAGTTGCGCGCGCGGCACGGCCCGCATCGCCCCGAACAGGACATTGCCGCAAAACGCGCCGAAGACGATGGCATAGGTGAAGACCGCCAGCGCGAAGCCATAGACTTCGTGCACCCATTGCGGCGCGTTGCCCTGCGGGGTGCGGGCGTCCTGACAGACGAGGAAATTGGCGCCCTGGTAGATCGGTTCATCCCACTCGGGGCAGACGATGACGTGGCGCAGGTATTCGATGCCCTGGTCCAGAACCAGGACGAAGAACAGGAAAAAGACGATGTCGGGCACGCCGCGCACCATGGAGGTGTAGCCCTGGCCGATCCATCTGAGCGGCGCGACCGGGCTGCGCGAGGCGGTCGCCGCGCCGAAGCCGAAGGCCAGTGACAGGGGCGCCGTGACGGCCAGAAGGGCAAAGACGACGAGGAAGGACTGGTAGAACAGCATATGTGCGCCGTTGGTCAGGTAGCAACTGAACCAGCGAAGCGTGGAAAGCGTGTCAGGGTCGGTGCAGAACGCGAACATCTGGGCCTTTGGCGAGGGGTGCTGTTTTCCGTATTTGGAACAAGAAGAAAGCAGGGTCCGGGATGCGCTGCGCGCTGCGGGAGCCGTGGGGTGGGGGAAGGGGCCGGCGCGGGGCCGGCCCCTTCGATCCGGGTTACCAGGTTGCGGCGTCTTCGCCGAACCATTCGAGGATCAGCGCGTTCAGCGTGCCGTCTTCCTTCATCGCGGTGATGGCGTCGTTGAAGGCTGCCAGGCGTTCGTCGCCTTCGCGCATGCCCATGCCCACGCCGCCGCCAAGCTGGACCGGTTCGCCCACGATCATCAGGTCGGAGTCTTCGGCGGCGATCGGCAGCAGGTAGTCGCCATCGGCGAAGACGGCATCGGCCTCGCCGTTGCGCACGGCGGCCACGGTTTCGTCGGGGGTGGCGAATTCGATCAGCGTGGCGCCGGTTTCAGCGGCGATGTAGCCGGCCTGAATGGTGTTGGTCTGGGCCGCGATCACCGCGCCGTCCAGGGCGAGATCGTCGGACATGCCCATGAACAGCGAGGAGGCCGGCGGGATGTAGGCTTGGGTGAAATCGATGACTTCATCGCGTTCGGCGGTGATCGACATGCCGGCGATGATGGTGTCGTAGTTGCCCGAGGTCAGGTTCGGGATGATCGAATCCCAATCATTGGTCACCCATTCGCAGGTCAGTTCGGCGCGCGCGCAAAGCTCGTCGCCCAGGACGCGTTCGAAGCCGTCGACCTCACCGCTGTCGTTGATGAAGTTGTACGGAGGGTAGGCGCCTTCGGTGCCCATGCGCACGACCGAGTGGGCATCGGCCAGGGCTGCGCCCGCGCCAAGGGCCAGCAGGCCAGCGGAAAGGATTAGGTTTTTCATACGTAGTCTCCCTGAAGGTTGTGTGGGTTGTTGGGGGGTGCCTCGATATCACGCCGCGTGGGTGTGACTGAGGAACTGGCGAAGGCGCCCGGATTTCGGAGCGCCGAACAGGTCGGATGGCGGACCCTCTTCCTCGATCTTGCCCTGGTGGAGAAAGATCGTGCGGGTCGACAGGTCGCGGGCCAGGCGCATGTCATGGGTCACGAGGATCATGGTGCGGCCTTCGGTGGCCAGGGCGCGGATGACGCGCACGACTTCCTGTTCCAGTTCGGGGTCGAGCGCGGAGGTGGGTTCATCGAACAAAAGGGCGCGCGGCTGCATGCAAAGCGCGCGCGCGATGGCGGCGCGCTGTTGCTGGCCCCCCGAAAGCTGCGCGGGCCATGCATCGCATTTGTCGCCGATCCCCACCTTGTCGAGAAGTGCGCGGGCGCGGTCTTCGACCTCGGCGCGGTCTTCGCCAAGCACGGTCACCGGCGCTTCCATCACGTTTTGGAGGATCGTCATGTGCGACCAGAGATTGAATTGCTGAAAGACCATCGACAGGTTCGTGCGGATACGGCGGACCTGTTCGGCGTCGGCGGGCCTGCGGGCATGTCCCTGCCCCTTCCAGCGTACCGGGTCGCCTTCGAAGATGATGTCGCCCTGCTGGCTGTCTTCCAGCAGGTTGGCGCAGCGAAGCAGAGTGGATTTGCCCGACCCGGACGATCCGATCAGGGACACGACGTCACCCGGCCGTGCGGTCAGGTCGACGCCCTTGAGAACGTCCAGAGCCCCAAAGCTCTTGTGCAGGCCCTTGATCTCGATCACGGGCGGAGTGGAGGAGCGCACGGATTCGATTCCTTCGATTTAAGCGAATGAACACAGCGGAATCGCCGGCCGGATGCAATATGTCTGGAGACTTTACCCTACGGAAAATCGGCGTTTTTTGCTCAATTCGTGGGCTAACGGTCACAGATTGGGCGGGATTGGTACCGAAAGATAGTCCGCTGGCGGGATCGACACGACGCCTGCAAGGTTCAGGGCACGCCGTTGTTCGGGGTCAAGTATCCGCAAGGCCTCGCTCAGGGCCACGCGCAGGATCGCGGCATCCTGCGCGGCGCCGGTAATGTAGGGCAATGCGGGGGTGGGATCGGTCCGTGCAATCTCGAAAAGCCCCGTGGGCCGGTCGAAGCGGCTGATCAATCGCCAGGTCTGGGCATCCACGGCGCACAGATCGGCCTGGCCGTCTGCCACGGCGCGGGCGGATGCCGCATGGCTGCCGGTCACGGTGACCGTGCCGAGCGGTTGGCCGACGCGTTCCGACCAGTCGAACAGGGCGGCCCATCCCGACTGGCTGAAGGCGTCGTTGACCGCGATCCGCGGTGTTGCCGGAAGCGCGGTGGTGCCGGACAGGATGACCGAGTTGTAAAATCCGGGCCCACAACCGGGCAGGCCGAAATCAGGTGAGGCGACCAGCTGCACCCGAGTATGGAGCCTGGAGCGATAGGGCAGGCCGCAGGTCTGCGCGAACAGCAGCGTAGGGTCTTGCCAAATGTCCCACGGGTCGCGGTCGCGGGTCAGGGCATCGGGTGCGTCGATGCCGCGCTGGCGCAGGGCGTCGCGCATGGCGGCCCAGAACGCATCGGTCTGACCGCGCAATTCGGGACGGTCGTACATCGGAAGGGCCGCGATCATCGCCGGTCAGCCATGCGCCTCTTCGACACGTTTGCGTGCCAGGTTGCTGTCGCGATCATTGATGCCGAGCATGGGGGCGACCATGCGCATGATGGCGTCTTCTTCGTCATCGCGTTCGCCGTCGGCCAGCGCGATGAACCACAGCGTTTCGATCACGTGAAGCCTGTCCTCGTAGGGCACGGCATCCTTGATGGCCCGGGTGAACCGGACGGTGTCGGGGGCGGCGGCCTCAAGGGCTTCGGCTTCGGTTCTCAGGGTGCTGCTGGCGTCCTGGGTCATGCCGTAGCGATGGGCGAGGGCGCGATCGATGCTGGCCTGTTCCACGGCCGCATAATCGCCGTCCGATCGCGCGACGCGCACCAGCAGCGCAGCCAGCGCGAGGCGGGCGTCATCATAGGGCAGGGGCTCAGGGTCGGGGGCCGTCATGCGGCGGAGGAGATCACCAAACATGAGACTCCATATAGGCTGAGCGCCCGGATAGGAAAAGTGGCTTGTTCCGCCGGTGTTGCCGGCTGTGTCAGGCGGGCGGGATGCGGATATGCCCGTCGGCGATGCGCGTGGCGGTGCCTGCCACACGGATCGCCCTGATGGAGGCGCCTTCCACATCGATGGCCAGGCGCAGATCGCTGGGGCGCCCCATCTCGATCCCTTGTTTCAGGTGCAGCGTGGTGGTGCCTTCGGGCAGCGCGCCATTGGCCAGGAGCTGGGCCGCCAGAATGGCGGTTGCCGACCCGGTGGCGGGGTCTTCGGGAATGCCCGCCGCGGGGGAAAACATGCGCGCCTGATATCCGTCCGGCGTGGCGGTATAGAGATAGGCGCTGTCGACATCGGCGGCCTCCATGACGTCGGACCACGCGGGTTCGATCGGGCGGGCGGCGGCAAGGGCGGCCGCGTCGGACACCGGTGCGTACAAGAAGGCCGGTCCGCCCTGATAGACGCCGGGGGCATGGGGCCCGATCCTGTCGGGGTCCAGGTCGAGCGCCCGGGCAATGTGCGCGGTCGCGGGCGCGGCCGCATGGGGCACCGGCAGCCTCGGCGCGGTGAATTCGGCCAATGCCGCCCCGCCATCGCGGGAGATCGTCACCGGAACCAGGCCGGTCTGTTCTTCCAGCGTGATGGATGTGCCCGTTTCGCCTGCAAGATGCAGCGCGCAACCGATCGTGGGGTGACCAGCGAAAGGGATTTCCGCCGTGGGAAAGAAGATGCGCACCTTGGCGGTGTGGGCCGGGTTGTCGGGGGTCTGCACGAAGATGGTTTCCGACAGGTTGAACTGCCGTGCGATGGTCTGCATCTGCGCCGTGCTCAGCCCGTCGGCCCCTTCGACGATGGCCAGCGGATTGCCGGTGAAGGGTGTTGTGGTGAACACGTCATATACGAAAAAGCGAAGCATGATGCGGATCCTTTCGCGGTCGTCGACGGCAGTGAACAGGTTGCGGCGCAGCAGGCAAGACTGCTCGCCCGTGTCCCGATACCGCGCCGGCGGGGGCTGTTATAGTGGGCTGACCATGCGACTGCCAGATTGACTCGACCGCACCGTCGATCTATGAATTGAACGACCGTTCAATTAATGGGAGGAGGGTCGATGTTCACGGCATCCATGACGTTCGATCTGGGCGAGGACGTGAATGCGCTGCGCGAGATGGTGCATCGCTGGGCGCAGGAGCGGGTCAAGCCGCTGGCCGCAGAGATCGACAAGACCAATCGGTTTCCCCCGGAATTATGGGCCGAAATGGGCGAGCTGGGCCTGCTTGGCATCACGGTGCCCGAAGATTTCGGCGGCGCGGGCATGGGATATCTCGCCCATGTCATCGCGGTCGAGGAAATCGCCCGCGCCTCGGCCTCGGTCAGCCTCAGCTACGGGGCGCATTCGAATCTGTGCGTGAACCAGATCGCGCTGAACGGCACCGACGACCAAAGGGCGAAATACCTGCCGGGACTGATCTCGGGCGAGCATGTGGGCGCGCTGGCCATGTCCGAGGCGGGCGCGGGATCGGACGTGGTTTCGATGAAGCTGCGTGCCGAAAAGCGAAATGACCGCTACGTTCTGAACGGCACGAAATACTGGATCACCAACGGGCCGGACGCAGACACGCTGGTGGTCTATGCCAAGACCGATCCCGATGCGGGATCAAAGGGCATGACGGCCTTTCTGATCGAGAAATCCATGACGGGGTTTTCGACCTCGGCGCATTTCGACAAACTGGGAATGCGCGGATCGAACACGGCCGAGCTGGTGTTCGAGGATGTCGAGGTGCCGTTCGAGAATGTGCTGGGCGAGGAGGGCAAGGGCGTGCGCGTGTTGATGTCGGGCCTCGATTACGAACGTGTGGTCCTGTCGGGGATCGGCACGGGGATCATGGCCGCCTGCCTGGACGAGATCATGCCCTACATGCGCGACCGCAAGCAGTTCGGGCAATCCATCGGAAACTTTCAGCTGATGCAGGGCAAGATCGCGGACATGTACACCAAGATGAATTCCGCGCGTGCCTATGTCTACGAGGTCGCCAAGGCCTGCGACCGGGGCCAGGTCACGCGGCAGGATGCGGCCGCGTGCGTCTTGTATGCCTCGGAAGAGGCGATGGTCGTCGCCCACCAGGCGGTGCAGGCGATGGGCGGGGCCGGGTTCTTGTCCGACACCCCGGTCAGTCGCATTTTCCGGGATGCCAAGCTGATGGAGATCGGCGCGGGCACGTCCGAGATCCGGCGCATGCTGGTGGGCCGGGAGCTGATGGGGGCGATGGGGTGATGGGGCCGGGCAAGGTCTTGTCGGCGCGGCCATGAGACGCGATACCCTGATCGCGGTCTCGGGCCTGTCGCTGGCAGCCCTTGCCTTTGGTCTTTGGGCCGGCCTGCGCGCGGTGCCGCCGGGCGAGACGGAGATCATCCTGAACCAGGCGCAACGCTACGCGGATCAAACCGGCCGCCCGATGACGGAATGCCATGCCCGCCCTTCGCCGCTTCAGGGCGTCAGGCTGGTTGTGATATGTGGGGATGATGCCGGGGCACCATGGGCCGTGGCCGTGGATGACTGGGGCAACCCGGTCGATGTCGACCTTGTGCAAGGACAACCCTCCACATGACCGATCGTTTCGAGGTGAAAAGAGCGGGATGTCGCGGGCGCTTGGTGCCGCCGCCCGCCGTGGCGCGGGGGTGGCAATGATATCTCGTGTCCCGCTCTTGTTGGTTTGCTTGGTGTCAGGCCCGGCCGTCGCGCAGGATGGCCTGCCTGACCATGACACCTGCATGGCCCTGGCCGTGGCCCATTTCGAGGGTGATCTGGCACGCAGCCGCAATCAGGCGTCCGAGCCCAATTTCGACATCGTGAGCCGGGACCGGGTGGAATACTGCGGGACGCTGGCGATCGTGGCCTGTGACCGGACGCAGGCGCCGCTGGTCTGTCAGGCCGATCTGGCCGCCGAACAAGAGGCCACGCGCGATGCCATCCTGGCCACCGTGCCGGCACCGGCAGACGTGGCGGGGCTGGATCCGATCTGGTCCGACGGTCTTTACCCGCAGCTATGGGCGGTGGCCCACGGAACCTCGGCCGGGCCCGATTGCGACGGGGCGGACGCGGCCTACCGGGCGTGGTGCGTGACCCGGCAGGCGAGCCTGAAGCTGGGCGAAGCGGTCGCGCTGTGGCAGGTCGCGCGGCTTCTGGGGATGGCGGGATCGGCGGTCGAGGCCGGGTGGGCCGCCGTGCCGCCGCCGCCGATGCCGGTGCCGCGGCCGGGGGGTGATCAATGAACATGGATGCGGGATATGCCGCGATGGCAAAGGGGTTTGCATGAGGCTGGTATCGAAATTCGTCGCGGGCTCCGAAGAGGCGAAGGCCAACCGGGCCGCCCACCTGGAAAGCCTGGCCGCCATCCGCGAGGCGGCCGAGTTTGCCGCGGCGGGCGGTGGTGCGCGGGCGCGTGACCGGCATCTGTCGCGGGGCAAGATGCTGCCGCGCGAACGGGTGGCCAACCTGCTTGATCCGGGATCGCCTTTTCTGGAGGTGGGGGCCACCGCCGGGCATGGCATGTATGACGGGGCGGCCCCGTGCGGCGGCGTCATCGCTGGGGTCGGAACCGTGGAAGGCCGGCAGGTGATGGTCGTGTGCAACGACGCGACCGTGAAGGGCGGCACCTACTACCCGATCACCGTGAAAAAGCACCTGCGCGCGCAGGAAATCGCGCAGGACTGCCAGCTTCCCTGCATCTACCTGGTCGACAGCGGCGGGGCGAACCTGCCGCAGCAGGACGAGGTGTTTCCCGACCGCGATCACTTTGGCCGGATCTTCTACAACCAGGCGCAGATGAGCGCGCGGGGCATTCCGCAGATCGCGGTGGTCATGGGATCGTGCACCGCGGGCGGCGCCTATGTGCCCGCGATGTCGGACGTCACCATCATCGTGAAGGAGCAGGGCACGATCTTTCTGGCGGGCCCGCCCTTGGTCAAGGCGGCCACGGGCGAGATCGTGACCGCCGAGGATCTGGGCGGCGGGGACGTGCACACGCGCCTGTCCGGCGTGGCGGATTACCTGGCCGAGGATGATACCCATGCACTTGCCCTGGCGCGTCGCGCGGTCAGGTCCCTCGGCGCGCGCGGTGGCACAGGTCTTGTCCTGCGGGGCCGTCCCCCGGCTTGTGACCCGGAGGACATCCTGGGTGTCGTGCCCGCGCGCCTGACAACCCCCTATGACATCCGCGAGGTCATTGCGCGGGTCGTGGACGACAGCTGGTTCGACGAATTCAAACCCCGCTTCGGCGAGACGATCGTGACGGGTTTTGCGCAGATCATGGGCCTCGATGTGGGCATCGTGGCCAATAACGGGGTCCTGTTTTCCGAAAGCGCCCAGAAGGCCGCGCATTTCGTGGAACTGTGCTCGCAGCGGCGCATCCCGCTGGTGTTCTTGCAGAACATCACCGGGTTCATGGTGGGGCGCAAATACGAGAACGAAGGCATCGCGCGCCATGGCGCCAAGATGGTGACGGCCGTGGCCACGACGGCGGTGCCCAAGGTCACGATGCTGGTGGGTGGGTCCTTTGGCGCGGGGAATTACGGGATGGCGGGGCGGGCCTATAGCCCGCGGTTCCTGTGGAGCTGGCCCAATTCCCGCATCTCGGTGATGGGCGGGGCGCAGGCCGCAGGCGTTCTGGCCACCGTGAAGCGCGATGCGATGGAGCGGGCCGGGCAGGAGTGGTCGGCCGAGGCCGAGGCGGAGTTCAAGCGCCCCACGATCGACATGTTCGAGGAACAATCGCACCCGCTTTATGCGTCGGCGCGGCTTTGGGATGACGGGGTCTGCGACCCGCGCCGCGCGCGCGAGGTTCTGGGGCTGTCGCTGGCGGCAAGCCTGAATGCGCCGATCGAGGAGACACGCTTTGGCGTGTTCAGGATGTGAAGGCCGGTGCGAAACAGGGCAGCGACCCATCGCGGCGGCGCCGCGCGCCCCGGCATGTGGGGGAAGGGGGCGCTGCCCCCGGCTTCGCCTCCCCCGGGATATTTGGGAAACAGAGAAGATGACACTGGACGAGATCCTGGCGCGATATCCGGGGGCAGAGACCTATCGTTTCGGCGATAGCGCGGCGTTGTCCGACGCGTTGTTGGCGCTCGTGCGCGCGGGGCGGAAGCGGGCGACGTGCACGGCGGTGTCGGAACTGGGCGTGTCCGAGGTCATGCCGGTGGTGGGGCGGCGCGATATCGTGCTGGATTTCGCCGATGTGCCGCAGCTTGTCACCGAAACGCTTGGCCTGGTGGAGGTGCGGTTTTGCGACATGACCGAGGTGATGGCGCTGGCCGAGGGTGAGGATGAGACCCTGGACGGTTGGAAAGCGGGGCACGAGCGGTATTACCGGCGGCAGGGCATTTTCGATCCGGAGATGATGCTGATCTGGGAACGGTTCGAGGTGGTCGAGGATTTCGCGGAGGATGCCCGATGAGGTCGGAAACAGCTTGGGACAAGGCACGGGACTGGGTGGCGGCGTGGAATGCCCGGGATCTGGATCGGGTGATGGCGCATTATGCACACGGGGTGGAGGTTTGTTCACCTCTCGTCGTGGACCGGTTGGGACGCGCCGACGGCATCCTGCGCGGCAAGGACGAATTGCGGGCCTATTTTGCGCGCGGCATGAGCAACCCGGCGCTGGAATTCACGCTTGTCGATGTGCGGCTGGGGGTCAATGCAATGTGCATATTGTATGATCGGGAAAATGGAATCCGGGTGGCCGACACGATGGAACTGGACGCAGCCGGGCAGGCCTGCCGGATGGTGGCCTGCTACGCGGGGGGAGACAGCTGATGTTTAGGAAGATCGTGATTGCGAACCGGGGCGAGATCGCCTGCCGGATCATCGACAGCGCACGCAGGCTGGGTGTGGGCACGGTGGCCGTGTTCTCCGATGCCGATGCAGGCGCGCGGCACGTGGCGATGGCCGATGAGGCGGTCCATATCGGCGGTCCGAAACCGGCCGACAGCTATCTGCGGGGCGACGCCATCATCGAGGCCGCGCGCGCCACCGGGGCGGAAGCGATACACCCCGGCTACGGGTTCTTGTCGGAGAACCCGGACTTCGTCGATGCGGTGGAGGCTGCGGGACTGGTCTTCATCGGGCCTTCGGCGCAGGCGATCCGGGCGATGGGGCTGAAAGACGCCGCCAAGGCGCTGATGCACGATGCGGGCGTCCCGGTGGTCCCGGGCTATCACGGCGACAACCAGGATCCCGAGCATCTGGCCGGCGCGGCCGATGCCATCGGCTATCCTGTCCTGATCAAGGCGGTCGCCGGCGGCGGCGGCAAGGGAATGCGCAAGGTGGACGTGCGATCGGGGTTCATGGATGCGCTGGCCAGTGCCAAGGGAGAAGCCGTCACGGCCTTTGGCAACGACGCCGTCCTGATCGAGAAATACGTGGAAAAGCCGCGCCATATCGAGGTGCAGGTCTTTGGCGACGGCACCCGCGCGGTGCATCTGTTCGAGCGCGATTGTTCCTTGCAGCGGCGCCATCAGAAGGTGATCGAGGAAGCGCCCGCGCCGGGCATGACCGACGCGATGCGCGCGGCCATGGGGCAGGCTGCCGTCCGCGCGGCGGAGGCCATCGGCTACAAGGGTGCAGGGACGGTCGAATTCATCGTCGATGCCTCTGACGGGCTGCGCGTGGATCGGTTCTGGTTCATGGAGATGAACACACGTCTGCAGGTGGAACATCCCGTGACCGAAGCGATCACGGGCGTCGACCTGGTGGAATGGCAGTTGCGCGTGGCCGCGGGGGAGCATCTGCCGGTCGGCCAGGCGGACCTGGCCATCAGCGGACATGCCTTCGAGGCGCGGCTCTATGCCGAGGATGTGCCGAAAGGGTTCCTGCCCGCGACCGGACGGCTGGTGCACCTGGCTTTTCCCGATGGCGTGCGGGCCGATACCGGTGTGCGCCCGGGCGACGAGATCAGCCCGTGGTATGACCCGATGATCGCCAAGCTGGTCGTCCACGGGTCCACGCGGGCCGTCGCCTTGCAGAGGTTGGAACGCGCCCTGACGCAGACACGGGTTGCGGGTGCGGTCACGAACCTCGCGTTCTTGCGCAAGCTGGCGCAGCATGCGGGCTTTGCCGCGGGTGACGTGGATACCGGGTTGATCGCGCGCGACATCGACACGCTGGCCGCTGCCCCTGTCGCGTGTTCGCGGACCAGGGCGCTGGCTGCGATGGGGGGGCTTGGGCTGGCCGGGCAGGTCGCGCCGTTGGAGGGGTTCACGCTTTGGGCGCCGCTGGTGCGGACCGTCCGCCTGGTTCACGACGGCGACGGGATCGAGGCGCGTGTATCGTCGTTCGGGGCCGGGCGGGCGCGGGTCGAAATCGGCGAGGCCGTCCATGACGTGGGACGCGGCGCTGCCGGGTGGCGGGTCGATGGCGCGCGGGTTGCGGCAGAGGTGCTGGCCCATGACGCGGGGGTGTCGGTGTTCTGGGGCAACAGTTACGGTTTCTCGGTCGTCGATCCGCTGGCCGTGGCGGCGGCGGGCGGATCGGGGGCGGGGGTGGTCGAGGCGCCGATGCCCGGCCTGGTCAAGGCCGTGCTTGTGCGGGCGGGCGACGTGGTCAAGGCCGGCGACCGCCTGGCGGTGCTGGAGGCGATGAAGATGGAACACAGCCTGACCGCCGGACGCGACGGTGTTGTCGGCCAGGTCCTTGTGGCGCAAGGCGCGCAGGTCGAGGCGGGGGCCGCGTTGATCCAGTTGGAAGAGGACGGACAATGACAGATCGATCCGGCGTCGCAAGGCTGCACCATGTGCCATGGGGGCGGTCGTTCCGCGTCTTGTGGTTGTTGCAGGAAATGGGGATCACCCCCGAGATCGTGCGCTACCGCATCGGCGACAAGGCCATGCGCGAGCCGGGATTGACCGACCATTCCCCGGCCGGGCGCATCCCCGCGCTGGAGATCGACGGCATCACGATTTTCGAAAGCGCCGCGATCTTGCAATACCTGTGCGAAACCCGGCCCGACCATGGGTTCGGACGGGCGCCGGGCGATCCCGACCGGGTGCGGTACCTGGAGGCGATGGGATTTGCCGAAACCATGGCCTCGCTGATCGAGCAGTTGAACATGAACCACCTGTTCCTGCGCCCGCCCGCCAAACCGTCGCCCACTGTCGTCAAGCTCAACACCCTGCGGCTGGCGGGGTGCCTGGATGCGCTCGATGGCATGGTGGCGGGCGATTACATGCTGGCGTCGGGGTTCTCGGCGGCGGATGCGATGATGGGGTTCAACCTGTTCGCCGCGCCGTTCTACGTTCGGATGGACCGCTGGCCGGGGTTGCAGGCCTATTGGGCACGGCTGCAGACGCGGCCGGGGTTTCAGGCGGCGGCGGCGATCGAGGGGCCGCAGGATTTTTACGTGCGCGATTTCTACGAGGTGCCGCAAGATGGCTGAGTCTGTCGAGATCTTCGAGGTCGGTCCGCGCGACGGGTTGCAAAACGAGGCGCGCATGATCCCGGCGGCCGACAAGATCGCGCTGGTCGATCAGTTGAGCAGCGCCGGGTTTCGGCGGATCGAGGTGGCCAGTTTCGTCAGCCCGAAATGGGTGCCGCAGATGGCCGACGGGGCAGAGGTTCTGGCCGGGATCACGCGGGCGGCTGGGGTGCGCTATGCGGCGCTGACGCCCAACATGCGGGGCTATTCGGATGCGGTGGCGGCCGGCGTCGACGAGATCGCCATTTTCGCCAGCGCCTCCGAGGGGTTTTCCAGGGCCAACATCAATGCCACCATCGAGGAAAGCATCGCGCGGTTCGCGCCGATCCTGGAGGCCGCGCGCCATGTGGACCTGCCGGTGCGGGGCTATGTGAGCTGCGTGGTCGAGTGCCCCTATGACGGCAAGGTGCCGCCCGAGGCGGTGGCACAGGTGGCGGATCGGCTTTTTGCCATGGGATGTTACGAGGTGTCGTTGGGCGACACGATCGGCAAGGGCACGCCCGACAGCATCGCGCGGATGCTGCTCAAGGTGCGCGACGTCGTGCCGGTGGGCCGCCTGGCGGGGCACTTTCATGACACGAGCGGCCGCGCGCTTGACAATATCGATGCGTCGCTCAGCCTTGGGGTGCGGGTGTTCGATGCGGCGGTGGGCGGCCTGGGCGGCTGCCCCTATGCGCCCGGTGCCGCGGGCAACGTGGCGACCGAGGCCGTGGCGGCGCATCTGGAACACCTGGGATATGAGACCGGGCTGGATCGGGATGCGGTCGCGCGCGCGGCGGACATGGCAAGGGGGATGCGGCATGCACACGCTTGATCTGAAGGTTGACGACCGCGGAGTGGCGTGGCTGACGCTGAGCCGCGAAGACAAGCACAACGCCATGGACGCCACCATGATCGCCGAATTGACCGAGGCGGCAGGTCGCCTGGGCCGTGACCCGGCGGTGCGGGTGGTGGTTCTGACCGGGGCGGGGCGGTCGTTTTGCGCCGGCGGCGACCTGGGCTGGATGCGGGCGCAGATGGATGCCGACGGCGCGACCCGCGCGCGCGAGGCGCGGGCGCTGGCCGGGATGCTGGGTGCGCTGGATGCCTTGCCCAAGCCGCTGATCGGACGGGTGCAGGGGCAGGCCTTCGGCGGGGGTGTCGGGCTGATGAGCGTGTGTGACGTGGCCGTGGGTGTGACGGGCGCGAAAATCGGGCTGACGGAGGTTCGGTTGGGCCTGATCCCGGCCACGATCGGGCCTTACGTGATCGCCAGAATGGGGGCCGCGCGGGCGCGGCGGGTGTTTTTCTCGGGCCGGGTGTTCGACGCCGAGGAAGCCCTGGCGCTGGGCCTGCTGGCGCGGGTGGTTGCGGCTGACGTTCTGGATGAAGCGGTCGAGGCCGAGATCGCACCCTACCTGAGCGCTGCGCCGGGCGCGGTCGCGGCGGGCAAGGCGCTGGTGGCGGCGCTGGCGTCGCCGGGGCACGAGGCCGCGGTTGCGCAAAGCATCGACGCGTTGGTGGCGCGGTGGGAAAGCCCGGAAAGCGCCGAAGGGATCGCCGCGTTTTTTGACAAGCGAAAGCCGGTTTGGGTCGAGGGCTGAGGGATTGCGCTGGCTTCGCCATCGCCCCGCGCGCGCTGACGCGCGCGGGACCTGTCGCGGGACATCGCGTACCCACGGCCAGTGGCGCGCGGGTGGATCATGTGGGAGCCTCCGGCGGGGATATTTCTGAAACAGAGAAGCGGGGGGTGCCCTGCTGTGAATGGAAGGAGGGCGGCCATGCAGGCGGTTTGGTATGAGCGGTTCGGGGCGGCGGGCGAGGTCCTGCAGAAGGGCGAGATGGCCGATCCGGCGCCGGGACCGGGAGAGGTCCTGGTCCGGTTGAAAGCCTCGGGGGTGAACCCGTCCGATGTGAAGCTGCGGGCGGGCGCGCGGCCGGGGGCGCAGATGGCCTTTCCTGCGATCGTGCCCCATTCGGACGGGGCCGGGATCATCGAGGCGGTGGGCGCGGGCGTGGATCGGGGACGTGTGGGCTGTCGGGTCTGGGTCTGGAATGCAGCCTGGCAACGGGCCCTTGGAACGGCCGCCGACTACGTGGCCCTGCCCTCGGCGCAGGCGGTGGCCCTGCCCGATGGCGTGTCGTTTGCCGAAGCGGCCTGTTTCGGCATCCCGGCCATGACGGCGTGCCATGCCCTTTTGGGGGACGGACCGGTCGCGGGACAAACCGTTCTGGTCACCGGCGGGGCCGGGACGGTGGGGCGCTACGCCTGCCAGATGGCGCAGCTTGCCGGCGCGCGGGTGATCACCACTGTATCCTCCGAGCGCAAGGCCGCGCATTCCACCGCGCAGGACTGGGTGAATTACCGGCAGGACGACCCGATCGAGGCGGTGATGGAGATGACGGGCGGGGCCGGGGTGGACCGGGTGATCGATGTCGATTTCGCCGCCAACCAGGCGGCCACGCTGGCGCTGTTGAAGCCGGGCGGCACGATCGCGGCCTATGCCTCGGCCAGCGACATGGCGCCGGTGCTTCAGTTCTATCCGTTCATGTTCAAGAATATCCGGCTGCACATGTTGATCGTCTACCAGTTGGCGGGTGCCGCGCGGCTGGCGTGCCAGGGGCAGTTGACCCAATGGCTCGAGGCGGGGGCGCTGTCGCACGCGGTGGTGCCCGGCGGCAGCCTGGCCGACTGCGCGGCGGCGCATGACCTGGTGGCCTCGGGCGACAAGCTTGGAACTGTTGTTCTGGACATCTGACCGACCATCCGTGCTAGCCTTCCCACGTCAGGGCCGACGGGAGATCGGACCCTGTGGGAGGGATTTTTATGACGATATATCCGAGTCACCACGGCACGGTGGATCTGCCTTCGATTTCAGTGACCGAAAAACTGTTCGAAGGTCTTGTGGGGCGCGAAGACGAGGTTGTTATCGTCGATGGCCCCACGGGCCGGGGACTGACGGCGGGTCAGGTGATGGATCATATCAAGCGCCTGGCGGGTGGTCTGACCGAACGCGGGGTCTTGCCGGGCGGGACGGTTGCGGTGCTGGCGCCGAACATGCCGGAATACCCGGTCATCTTTCATGGCGTGGCCTGGGGCGGTGGCACGGTGACCACCATCAACCCCACCTATACCGCGCCCGAGATCACCCACCAGCTGAACGATGCCGGCGCGGTGATCCTGGTGACCATTCCGATGTTCGAACGGGTTGCGCGGGCGGCCATCGCGGGGACGAGGGTGACCGATCTCGTGGTCATCGGGGCCGAGGACGGCCTGTCGCTGGACGATGTGATGGGGCAGCCGATCGAGGCTCAGGTGCCCGTTGATCTCGACGAACATGTGGTCGTGCTGCCCTATTCGTCGGGCACGACGGGTCGGCCCAAGGGCGTGATGCTGACCCATCGCAACATGGTGGCCAATGTCGCGCAGGCGGGCGCGGTGGCCGGGATCGTGCCCGACGATGTGGGCATCGCGTTTTTGCCGTTCTTTCACATCTACGGGATGACGGTCCTGATGAACCTGTTCCTGAACCAGCGGGCCAAGATCGTGACCATGCCGCGGTTCGATCTGGAGATGTTCCTGCGGCTGATCGAGGATCACCGCGCAACCCGGCTTTACATCGTGCCGCCCGTGGCGCTGGCGCTGGCCAAGCATCCGATGGTCGACCAGTTCGACGTGTCGTCCGTGACCGAGATCTTTTCGGGTGCGGCGCCCCTGGGCCCCGAGACGGAAGAAGCCGTGGGAACGCGGTTCGGCGCCAGGTCGGTCCAGGGCTATGGGATGACCGAGATGGCTCCGATTTCCCACATGACGGTGGGCAGCGCGATCCGGCACGGGTCATCCGGGCAGGCGGTGCCGTCCACGGAATGCCGTATCGTCGATCCGGAAACCGGCGCCGATCTGCCCCCCGGGCAGGAGGGGGAGCTTTGGGTGCGCGGCCCGCAGGTGATGAAAGGGTATCTCAACAACCCGACCGCAACCGCGGAAGCCCTGACCGCCGATGGATGGCTGCGCACCGGCGACCTGGCCGTGATCGATGAGGATGGGTTCATGTTCATCCGCGACCGGCTGAAGGAACTGATCAAGTTCAAGGGTTTTCAGGTGGCCCCGGCCGAGGTCGAGGCGGCGCTGATCGCGCATCCCGGAGTGGTCGATGCCGCTGTCATCGGCAAAGCTGACGACGAGGCCGGCGAGGTGCCGATCGCCTTCGTGGTCAGGGCGCCGGGGTCTGAGGTGACAGAAACCGAATTGCAGGCCCATTGCGCGGGGTGCCTGGCCACCTACAAACATCCGGCCGAATACCGGTTTGTCGACAGCGTGCCGAAATCGGCCAGCGGCAAGATCCTGCGGCGCGAATTGCGCGACGCGATGTGACCGGTTCGTCTGCCTGTCCGAGCACCGGGCATGCGGTGTGCCGGGGCGCGCAGAGAGGGTCTTGCGCGCTACCGGATCCAGACCCGCGCATAGGGGGGCAGGGGGATGGTGCCGGATGCGTCCCCGACCGATGCCCCTGACAGGATATCGTGCATCTGCGTCATGCCCTGTGCCCTGGCCCAGTCGGTCGCGGCCGACTGCCACTTGTCGGAAAAGTTGAAGATGCACAGCACGGGGCCCGTGGGCGCGCGGCGGGCAAAGGCGAACAGGGCGGTGTTCGGGCTGTCGAGGATCTCGGTCGGATGGCTGGCGTGAAATTCGGGGGTGGCGGTGCGGGTGGCCATGATATGCCTTATGCCCTCCAGAACGCGTCCCGGCACGCTTGTCGGATCGGACCGGGCCTGTGCGGCGCGGTCCCAGTCCATCACGGGGCGGTGCACCCAGCGGCTGTCATGGGCGTGGGGCGGATAGTCGGTGTAGCCGTAATCGTTGAGCATGGCGATTTCATCGCCCATGTAGATCAGCGGGATACCCCCGAAGCTTGCGATCAGGGCGTGGCCCATCAAGATGCGGTCGATGGCGCTTTGGACGGCGTCCTCGTCTTCGGCCTCCAGCGCGCGTTCCAGCCCGGCAAGCGACGCATTGGTGCCCGAGTTCCGCTTGTCGCCGGTGTCGGGATTGTACTGGAACAACACGCCCTTCGCGAAACTGCCGGGGAAACTGCCCTCGTAGAAATCGGCCAGGAAATTGCGGTGCGCGGGCCCGTTCAGGCCCACCGCGGCCGCATCCTCGTCGGTGACGGCCCAGCCGATATCGTCGTGGCAGCGCAGGTAGTTGGCATAGGTCGCGTTGGTCAGGACGGGCGGGAAATGGGTGGACAGCACATGGGTCATCAACCGCGTGTCCCGGGCCGCAAGGGCCGACCAGATCTGCACCATGAGAGAGTTGTGATAGGCCAGATTGCCTTCTTTGCCGTCATGCTGGCCGCGTCCCAGGTAGGGCAGCATTTCCGCCGGTCCGACGATGGCCTCTTCGAGGTGGATGACCGCGGGGGCGGCGATGCGGGTGACCGCGCGCAGGGCCTGCAGGATCATGTGGCATTCCGGTTCCGACTGGCACCGTGTGCCCAGCCGTTTCCACATGAAGGCCACCGCATCAAAGCGCAGGATCTCGACCCCCTTGTTGGCGAGGGTCAGCATGATCTTGGCGAATTCCAGAAAGACCTGCGGATTGGCCCAGTTCAGATCCCACTGATGTTCGTTGAAGCTGGTCCAGACCCAACGCCCGATATCGTCGTACCAGGTGAAGTTGCCCGGTGCGTTGTCGGGAAACACCTCGACCAGCGTTGTCTCGTATTGCCTGGGGAGGGTGTCATCCTCGAACATGAGGTAATAGTCGCGAAAGGCCGGATCGCCCTTGCGCGCCTTGCTGGCCCAGGCGTGTTCCTTGGCGGTGTGGTTGAGCACCAGGTCGACACACACGCTGATCCCGCGGGCGCGGCAGGCCGCGGTTGCCGCCTCGAAATCGTCCATGGTGCCGTAGATCGGGTTGATGGCGGTGTAGTCCATCACCGAATAGCCGCCGTCATTGTCGCCCTTGCGGGGCTTCAGGCAGGGCATGAAATGGACGTAGCTGACGCCAAGCGACTTGAGATGGTCCAGCTTGCCCGGCACGCCGTTCAGATCCCCCGCGAAGCGGTCGATGTAAAAGACATATCCGGTCATGTCGGGGCGCAGGAACCAGTCGGGTTCCAGATCGCGTTTCATGTCCAGCAGCTTGAGATCGGCGGGCCTGTCGGACCACGCCCGCCGCATCACCCGGTCGAGGGCCCGGCGAAACCGGTCATAGTCGGGATGGGTGCCGTAAAGCGCCTCCAGCATCCCCCAAAGATCCCTGCGGCTGCGGTCATATCGCAGGTCGAACAGGGTCTTGTCATCAATCGCGGCGGTGGTCTGGGGCATGATCTTTCGCGCATACTGGGCCGGGGTCCTGGTGCTTGCCGCTCATCTCATTCCTTCCCGTCCGCGTAAAGGCGGTTTGACCGGTAACCGGCGATCCGCGCCAAGGCGCAAGGCAACAGGCCGCCGGGGGTGCCCGACGGCCTGTCCTGTCGTCCATGCCCTGCGCGATCAGAACCGCCAGGTGTAGCTTGCGCTGACCGAGACGTCGCGGTTGTCCTCGATGGCGATTTCGAACCCGCCGCCGTTGAAGTCCATCCCGACAAAGGCCCGCCCGAAGGCCCTGTCGCCCCCGTCGCCCCCGGCGGTCGTGGAAAACGCATCGCCCGCAAGCGTCAGGCCGATGCTGCCGCCGCTCTGGTAGCCCAGATCGAGGCCATAGCGCACCGTGCCGATATCCAGCGCGGTGGCCCAGGCGACGCGGGCTTCGACCTGGTGGCTGAAGCGGCTGTCGATCTCCAGGTCGCCATCGCCGGCATAGTCGAACCCGTGGGCGCCGTGGAACATGCCGGTGTAGCGCAGCCGCAGGCTGCTGCCTTGCCCCAACAGGTCGTGCCAGGTCAGCGCGGGCGAGAAGAACGCGCTCAGGTAGCTGCCGGAGGCCTGTTCCAGCCCGGTGGGCAACGTATTGTTCGCCCGTTCCCGGGTCACGTCACTGTAGCTGAGCCCGCCGGCCAGCGTGAAATCGGCCGCGCCCCATTGGCCGTAGATGCCGCCATGCAGGCCGATGGCCTGGGTGTCCATGCCGCTGCCGGC